>Ga0265797_10000104_pt1 | contig 173527 bp, 133 predicted proteins | sample P2T30metagenome_FD_192433 | JGI IMG/M metagenome (GOLD analysis project Ga0265797, IMG submission 192433) | Plant litter microbial communities from East Loma Ridge, Irvine, California - P2 T30 | ecosystem: Environmental > Terrestrial > Plant litter > Unclassified | place: USA: California...
CTTTAGCCCTCCGTTTGTACATTCTGAAGTCCTGTTAGGTACAGTACTGTAGTTACATATGTAGTGCTAGTCCCTTCGTTAGGTAGAGCTTACTTGTATCGATGGCGTTGCGTTGATTTTGAGTCGAGACTATGTGCCTACACTTAGGTACCTTAGTCGTGTTCGTATCTCGACGCGTAAAAGGCTCGTTCGAGGGCCGATGTTTCGTGGGATTGCCGGGTATCACAGGCAACGTAGAGCTACAGACGTGGCATCACAAGAAGTACACCTCGGGACAGTACATGTAGTGATGCGGTGTCACGGTAGAAATTGGAATGCGAGGAGACGACGACCATTCGAACAATCAACAAAGCCGGTGCAGAAAAAAAAAACCTGGAACTTTTTGGTATTCTTTACATTGACAGATTGATTAAAATCCAGTCCAGTTGAGCGGCGTCTTCTCCTCCAGGGGTTAGTCCCACGCGACCCTCTGCCCATACCTTGCGCCCCCCACCCCATCTTTTTGTTCGACAGCCATCTGCTGGCCGTGAGAGTGATATCCTACCTAGCCAGCTGGAAAAGACAAGAAAAAAGTACAGAGAAAACGCCAATATAGTCCAATCCTGCCCACTCCGAACCCAATCCCGACAATGCAATACATACGAGATCGGCGTGATCTATCGTCTAATCCAAATCCCCCTACGCGCGGCTTCAAGTCAGGGGCAGTAGCCGCCGCATGCGCCTCTTCGCTCAATCTTACAAGTTTTTTTTGTTGGTTGATAGTACAGAACAAATGGAAAATTCAAACCTTTCAAGCCTTCTTGTCGTCTCCGGCCTGTTGCATGGCCTTCTTCTGCTCCTGAGTCTCCCTAGTCTGGTCGGCAGCATCGGAAGCGGCCATGGCGTTTTCCTGCTTCTTGACCTCCTCCTCGGCCTCGTCGATGTCGTCCCTGTCGTTGGGGACTTGCTCGCCACCACGGGCCTCGTTCTGCTCGGCTTCCTCCTGGATGAGCTCCTGCTGCTCCTTGAGGACTTCCAGACGCTGCTTGTTGGTCGCGGCGCCCTCGGCGTTGTGGACCTCGAGCTCGATTTCGTGGAACAGCTCTTCGGGGATGGAGCTGAGGACGGCTTGCAGGGCGTCGAGGAGAGAGTCGAACTCGGCCTCCTTGCCTTGGGTGTACATGAAAGCGTTACTCAGCACGAGCAGGGTTGAGGGCACGCCGTACTTGAGACGCAGGTCGAGCCAAAGTCCCAGGTCGTCACGGAGGCGGGCAGGAGACATGCCGTGAGTGCGCAGACCACGGGATGCGCATGCAGTCTGGAGTTCAGGGACCGAAAGCGAATCCACACCTTCGTATGAGATGGCGCGGTCGTCACGCTTGATCTGACGCATACGGTGACGGACGGTGTAGCGAAGCATAGCGTCGGTACCGAAAGTGTTGAGGCTCATGTAGCGGCAGATACCCACGAGCTGGGGACGGGACAAGTTGTCCAGAGTGAGGTCATCCTTGAAGAGCTTGCACACCTTGACAACATCGGCCTTGGTGGGCGACTCGCCAGTGGTGCGGATCTTGCGGAAGAACTCGGTAAACTCCTGCTTCTGAGCGTTGGCAGCGCTGATCGGGATACCGCTCTCCTTGAGGGTCTGGCGGAGGAAGCTGGAAACTTCCTTTCGGGAGCTTCTCAGCTTGGCTACCTTGCCATCCTTACTCTTGGCATCTTCAAAGGTGCTAGGAAGCATGTTGGGGAACAGCTTGAGGGCGACCGGGAGAAGAAGCTCGGCAAAAGGCACCAGCACAAACGGCAAAAACGGAACCAGACGGCCAACATCAATCACTGTCCTCTTCAACTGCCTGTATTCTCTCCGCGTAAGCTCGTATCCCGCGCCCATCTTGAGGGCAAGTTTGCTGGAGATCTTGATCTCGGTTCCGAGCAGCTTCGTGCCATCCCAATAGTGATGGATTTCGTGCATAATCTTCTGTCGCAGGGTCATGGCTTTTTTCTCCTCCGCCTTCTTTTCGGTTGCCTTTTCATGCGCTTTTACTTTGTCGTCCAGAACATTCAGCGTTTGCGTTTCTTCGGAGGCGGTCGGAGGATGCTCAGTCGGTTGACTCGCGGGAATGCCGACATCAGGCGGGCTAGACGCGTCGTCGGCCTTTTTGGGTTGAGATGCGGCGGCTGTCTGGTTCAGAGGCTTCTTCGCCTGGTCTGCATTGAAGCCGGGAGGCGGATAGTTGCCATCGCCAGTGCGGTTTGATGTGTCTGTGGAGTTGAATCTGTGCGGCGCGAGCAGGGCGATAACTGATGATTGTCTAGGAAGACGAGCCTGGCGCTGGACAGCAGCGCGAGCGCCGTTCCTCAGCACCAAAGGGGCCAATTGGCTGGCGGCGCGGGAAGAGAGCATGTTGCGTGTGGCGGATCAGTCGGAATAGATGGGATGGGCGTTGGATTGTCGAAGGGTGAGAATGGCGCAAGTCTTATTGAAAGAGTAAAGGAATGGGATGTTTTGGAGTATGTGTTTGAGGAGCGGCAACTTTGATGTCAGAGATGGGCAATAGTGAGGTACAGGCTCAGGGACTTTTGCGGCGTCAAGCGGAGACATGCGTCGTCGACTGCCGATGGATGTTGAGAGAATGCGACAGAGCGAGGATGCGTTGTGAGTGATTTGTTCACAAATATACTCACATGTAAATGGTAGAAGATGCCATTCAATAATTGATGCGGTCACCCTTCCGATGCTACGACAAGTCAGTCTGCTCATGGCCATGAACAATGGAGCGATGTACTTCTACAAGTGACGGGCAAACCAAAAACAAGCGCCGATTAGAAGAGATCTAGGCCTGCTGGAAAGCTTAGGTGCAGACTAAACCATGCCTTGATGCGTAAGGCAGTCGATTGATATGACCAAGGACGGGGTGCCTGTAGATATGATTCCACGTGATTTGGTTGATTGCGACCATCGGACATGCGGCGAGAGAGACACGTAACTGTACGGCATAGGTGGTTAGCCAAGGCATTACTGCGGTATCACGACATTTGAGAAGTTGTCACAGCCGCGGCTTGATGAGCGAATGCGTGTGTCTCGCGAATTATCAATCAGCTATCTTCCCATGTCACCCTTTGACTAATAAGCTACATGTAGGTACGCACATGTAGAGTGTAGGATTGAACACTCTTGTATTGCATCGAGCTGGCAGCAAATAAATCCCTGTGAATGCTGAATACATTGTCGACCGAGAAAATATGCCAACAATTATTTTATATATTCACCTTCCCTTGTCAGCAATAAATAATCCAAGACAAGTCCGAAATGGCATTGCCGAGCCGAACAGCATCCGCGCGGAAAGTCAGAATCCGCGTGGTCGTCTCATGGCCGCCGCGCTCGCTCATCAGTCCATTACCTGATCCGACTGCTGATCATCCATTCATCCACCCACCACTCCAATTCCTCTTTCACCAACTCCTCCCCTCTACCTCTACCCGAGTACCTACCCAAAGTCACCTGCTTTTCCCCCTCCAATTCCCTACTTTCCACTTACCTGCCAACATGCGCTGAACACTTCTACAACATCGGCGCCTGAGCCTTTTTAATCCGAGTACCTCTCATTCACTGCGGCCCACCGCCTTTGCGCGCCCGACAACACTACCAATCTCTACTGGAAAGATCAATTTGCCCACAACATAGCAAGCCCGAAAACCCTCAAATCAACTTTCCAGAATGCACCTTCGCAAAGCCGCTCGAATGATCCTTATCGGCGCTCCGGGCGCTGGTAAGGGTACTCAATCCGCACGCATGCTCGAACGCTACGAACAACTCTCCACAATCAGCTCTGGCGATCTGCTTCGCGAGAATGTGCGCAACAGGACACCACTAGGTTCGTCCGAGTCTTGATCTCCATACTCTCACTCCCCCACTAACATGTCACGCGACACAGGTATTCAAGCCGAACACCTCATGAAGACAGGCGCCATGGTCCCGGACAGCATGATCCTTCGCCTCATTCGCAACTCCCTGACTAACCGCGGGTGGCTCATGGAACGAGGAGGAATGCGACCCATGACACTGAACTCCGTCGTTGGATCTTACACCACCTCCGGCCTCCAGGAAGACATGCTTGGTGAAGAGCACATTATGAAGAACATCCCCAGAGAATACCAATCAGAAGGAGAATACGAGTTCACAGAACACCCGGACGCTTCCTTCATCTTGGATGGCTTCCCACGCAATGAGCACCAGGCAGAGCAGCTGGACGAGCTAGTGCCGATGAACTGGGTCGTGAACATGAAGACACCCTCGGATATCATCATGGATCGCATTTGCAACCGCTGGATTCACATGCCGAGTGGCCGTACCTACAACACAACCTTCAACGCGCCACGCGTGGCGGGCAAGGACGATGTCACTGGCGAAGCGCTTTCTCAGCGTGACGACGACAAGCCCGAGGTGTGGCAAGCAAGGCTCAAGCAGTTTGAGGAAGCAAGCCTACCACTACTTGAGCATTACGACAAACTTGGCGTACTCTGGACAGTGAATGGCAACAGCTCAGACGAGATTAGCCCGAAGCTCTTCGAAGAATTCGAGAGGAGGTTCGCCGCCGTTTGAACGGGACCCGGACTCTCGGGAGAGAAATCTATTGAGTCAGGCTACTACTGACGTTGCCAGAATCTCTCTCAGTTTATTTGTCCCGAGAGCAAACCTGGGAGATGAGACTCTTGTATGATTGCTGGAGCTTGTGTCGAGGAACCGGATTATCTTCGGGTCTGGGGCTCTGACTGGAACACGATTTTTGTACATGGGAAGGGAACAATTGGCATTACCAGCACGATACCTCTTTTGTTTTAGTTCCGCGAGATGGCAGACTCGTTTTAGGAATGACAGCTTGGTTTCAAGGGATCTTTGTGGATTGAAGGATAACGGGATTTAGCGGGTCCAGGAAAAAGTGACCACCAAGGTAGCTCCCATTAAGGTAGAGTACCATTTTATGACGAAAGACATTATTATTTACCGATACTCGGAATGCCTTATATATGTGACTGCCGTGATGTGTTGGTACTGACTGCTAACGAAATCACTTACAAGACAACAACAACAACCATATCATCCTTTTCGTACGCCGGAAGAACAAACCAAGAAAGCCCGCCTTTCAAGACCACGACCACAACCATGGCATCATTCCAACCAGACAACGGGAACGACAACTCCACCCTCCCAACACTCCACGACGTCCTAATCATAGGCGCCGGCCCCTCAGGCCTAGCAGTCGCCGCCCGCCTGCGCGAAACAACCCCCTCAGCACTCTACACCGACGAAGAACACCGCCGCTACCACTGGCTGCGCAAACACAGCGGACGAAGCAGCGTGAAAAACCGAAGGACAGGCAAAGTAAAATACGCAACAACAACAACAACCTCACAACAAACACAAGACCCCTCGTCCTCCTGTTGCCCAGCAGAATCCCCTTCTCCCCCACAACAACAACAACAACAACAACACAAAAGAGACCTCCTAGTCCTAGACGCTGAAGGCCCCCGCTGGCTAACCCGCTGGCACGCCCTCTTCGCCGCCTTCCGCATCTCCCACCTGCGCAGCCCCATGTTCTTCCACCCGGACCCCAGCGACCGCGACTCGCTGCTGGCTTTCGCGCACGCCGAGGGCCGCACGGGCGAGCTGGTTGAGATTGGCGGGTGTGTGGGTAGGGAGGTTAGTAAGCATCAGGTTAAGAAGGAGAAGAAGAATAGGAGGAGGAGGATGATGATGTTGCAGGGAGGTTGCCAGCAGGCGTGTGGTGGTGGTGAGGCCCAGGCTGGTGGTGGTGGTGGTGGTGGTAAGCAGGGGATGGGGATGGGGGTGGCGCCTGTGACTGTTGACGAGCGGGACCGGAAGGATTATTTCACACCTTCGAGTAAGATGTTTGGGGATTTTGTTAGGGGGTTGGTGGGGCGGTATGGGCTTGCGGAGGAGGAGGGGGGGTTGGTCAGGGAGGAGAAGGTGGCGGAGGTGGCGTTTGGGGTTGTGCCGGTGTTGTCTGGCGCTGGGGGGACGGAGAGGTTGTTTACTGTCAAGACTGCTGGTGGCGGCGTGCATTATGCCAAGAGCGTGGTGTTGGCTGTTGGGGCGGGGAATGCGCCTTGTGTGCCTGCTCCGTTTGAGGGGGTTGGGACGGGGCATGAGGCTGCTTGTCATGCTCTTTCGCTCAGGGGCGAGTGTGGTTTGCCGAAGGTGTTGGGGGAGAAGGTCAGGGCTGGCAAGAGGACGAATGTTCTTGTCATTGGGGGTGGGTTGACGAGTGCGCAGGTTGGGGATTTGGTGCTCAAGCAGGGTGTTACGAAGGTTTGGCATCTCACTAGGGGTCCGTTGAAAGGTATGTTGTTGGTTTGTGCTGTCGGTTCTTGTGGGAGAGTTGACTGACCATCTGAATACATGTAGTCAAGCCATTCGACATCGACTTGAACTGGATGAGCAAGTTCAGAAACCAAGAGAAAGCCGCATTCTGGATGGCAGACGACGACCACGGTATGCAAGATCGATCGATCGATCACCTCCCCCAAACCTCCCACCTCAAAACGAACAACATCTCAACTAACCCACCCACCCCCAGAACGAGCCGAAATGCTCAAAACCGCCCGGGGCGGCGGAAGCATAACACCGATCTTCGCCAAAACCCTCCACTCGCACATCCAAACCGACCGCACAAGCCTACACACCAACACAACAGTCCAAACCCAACACTACAACCCCACCTCCCAAACCTGGACCCTCACCACCAACCCCCCAATCCCCTCCCTCCCGCCGATAGACCACGTCTACTTCGCGACGGGAGTGCAGAGCGACATCTCCTCCCTCCCGTTCATGCAGAAGATGCTGGCCGACTACCCGGTGGAAACGCGCGACGGCTTGCCGGCTCTGACGGACGATTTGGCCTGGAGGGACGACGTGCCGTTGTTTTGCGCGGGGAAGTTTGCGGGTTTGAGGTTGGGGCCTGGGGCTGCGAATTTGGAGGGGGCGAGGGCTGGGGCGGAGCGCATTGTGCTTGCTGTTGAGAAGATGTTGGGTGAGGAGGGTGGGAGTGAAGGGGGTGGTGGGAAGGGGAGGAGGGACTCTGGGTTTGATGAGAGTGGGGGCGCGGTGGACGGGGGTGAGGGCTCTTCTTCTTCTTCTTCGGAGTCTAGGTATCGGTCTGGGCTGGGCAGTCGGTATGAGGCTTTGATGATGGATGATGAGTGATTGCTGGGACGCGACATTATATTATAAGACTCCAAACATTGTCCTAGTGGTTGTTGTAGAGCAGGGCATCACTCACGATGACGGAAGAGGGCACTCGGGAATAGGCAGTGCAGACAGGCATGATACATGCTACGGTGCTCAAGGTACCACCGTGTTATGACTTCTGTATGGTAGTGAAAGATCCCGTGTCTGTCAGCTTTAACTCTCTCATGAGAGGCTAGTGATCTGAGAAGTCTGCGGTAGTGCTGTATTGCGGGTGCACCAAGTTCGCAGAGAGCTGTAGTCCTGTTTCGTACTTTCTCGTCCGTGATTGGTAACATTTAGGATGAAATCGTAGTTGAAACCGTGTATCAAAAGAGAGCCGCGGAACTCACTCGACTGTCGTAGAGAGTCTAAGAGAGGGCGCGGTAGATGTAATCTCACGTTTAGACTACTGTGTGCTACTCATCAATCGAATCACTACAACGACACTCACTCGCCAAACTTGCGCATCTCCTCTGCGAAGCCCACAACTCTATCGCCGCTGATGATCGAAGTCGTGCCAATCACGAGTCGTCTCCCTGTGGCCTCGCCGATGTTTTGGCTCACGAACCTCAGAGCCGCAATCTCAGCATAAGTAACACCGCCCAAGAAGAAAACGACAGTAGTTTTGGGGCCCTCCTTGTTGCCTCGCAGGGTCTTCCTCGCCGCACTAGCATCGGCGTCCGATCCTTTCTGTGTAACATCCACGGTAGCGCCACGAATGCGAGACAGCACATCTTCGAAGCCTTTCCAGCCCGAACCCGATGGTGCGGTGCTGGCTGTGCCAGGTTTGGGAGGGTTGGCCAGGTTGTGGATGTGAGCTTTTTGCAAAACCGCTTGGACTAGGCGAACGCTGATAGGGGCGTATCCGGAAAAGACGTATGCGATGTCGTCGGGGTCTGTCTCGGCAACGTCATCGATCCAAAGGCTCAGGTTACGACGCAGTGCAGTGGTGTCTGTCGTAGTAGATCCCGCGGCACTTGCGATTGGGTTCAGGTAGCCACGATGGCTCTCGCGGGGGACGAGCAGACCCATCTTCTCGAGGTTGGCAAGAGTGAGGATGTGTTGGTAGCCATAGGCTTGGAGCAACTGGCGCTTGAATGATTCGAGGTCTCGAGAGCGAATGCCGTTGTTTAAGCAGCTTTCAAGACACAGTAAGCGGAGGACCACTTTGATTGGCACACCTCGTGCGATGAGTTCTTCAATGTTCTCGTGCATCGAAGTTGGGTCAGCTCCAGCAAGCAAGTTCTGTTGGACTTCGAGCGAGCGACCAAATAGTTCTGATTGGGTGAGCTTCATGATTTCCTGGGCCAGAGATGTGTGGATGTTGAGCGAAGCAGATTCCGCTTGGTGAGCAGGTAACTTGGACACGAAGGACTTGAGGTCCGAAATTGACTGATCGGATTGCTTGATGTTTTGTTGGTCAGACTGGAGGCGTCGTGCAGTACGGTTCAACGTTGGACCAATTGTGGCAAAGTTGCTGTCCCTTAGCAACGGATACAGCTTGTCGCTCGAATCAAGCTGTATTTTTCGTTTTGTGGCAGCGGTAGGAGCTGGAGAGCTGCCACGATCTTGCCGTGGTGCTGCTGTGTTGCCAAGTACTGAAGAATCAACCTCCGTCTGATTGTTGTTGACACGGAACACTTCATCCAAAAGCCCTTCGTAGGTGAGCTGCGTGCTGAGAACAGTAGGCATGTCGACTTCACGATCGATGATGATCAAATTCTCAACGACTGAGCTTGGTGTCAGACCGAAGGAAGTCAAGTGGGATGTGCTTGCGTCGGAAGATGCATTGACATCTTCTTCACTCCTCATACGCTGTAGTAGGTCTGATAGCCGTTGAGCATTGTCACCTTTACCAAGGATGCGTTGGAAAAGACCGTATTGCTTTTGCAAGAGCATCAAAGCCTGAGCGGCAGCATATATGCACGTGGGATCTTTTCGCAGTAGAAGATCACTAAAAGAGTTTTCCAACTCCAGCGAAAGAAGATCGTGCTCCAGAGGAATGAAGTTCAGCGGAAGTTCGGTGATGTTAGCTTCTCCGAGCACGCCATGCTCTTCCAGGATAGTGTTGCTGACAAGCGTTCTTCGAGGTACCCAGATGACTGTGAAGTCATGATCGGTCTGAGATTCACTTCTGACTAGTCGAATTTGCTCTGTCCTTGTTAGCAAGTTGTTCGGAAGGGCACATGATACAAATGAGAGTGAATGTGAGCATGCATTTAGACCCATTCCTATTCATGCAGTCTGTCATGGTGGGTGATGTGATATGCTGATGTTTTGGCAAACTGTGATTGTTCGATGTAGGGATCGGACTTGAACGAACAAAGTGGGAGAATTGGGTATCTGTTCGTTCTATCTTATGATCCCGGGGTCGCCTGGATGGAAACATGGGATGGGCGTACATTGTTCGAAGATCAGGAGATGTAAACATACCTGCTACTGTGCGCGCCTTTTTGGCGTTCTCGCCGCGAACGAGGAACACGACATTCCGTTGGCTGGCATCGACGTTGTGATTTTCCAGGAAGAAGACTTTGTCTACGCCATACTCCTGGAGCGTACTAAACTTGACAAAAAGGCCAATAGTCCCAGCTAGAGATTTTTCAATGACCAGGTTCTTCTTGCCTCTGACCTGAGAGGCATTAGCTGGTTACATCTTGCAACAGGCATTGCCGGGAGTCTTACATACTCCTTCCAGCAAGTGGAGCAGATCTCGCCGAGCCTTGTCTGTTATTTCTTGGGAATTGATTGCCCTGACGGCGGAATGGGCTGCCATCACATCGTCTGCCTGCGACCGATGCAGTCAATGGAAGAGGTGAGGTTGGCATGCACAAGACAAGGCGGCGCTCTCGGCGGCTTCACTCCGAGCTTTGGCGCTAGCGATGTTTGCCTGACGTCTGGTCTTGTTCTAGCCGGGCAAGATTTTAGGTGAGTCGAAGGGAAAGGTGGGATGTATTCGTGCCCCGCCGTGACTACTACTGCTTGCATGCGCCGCCTACTCTCTTCCTCATTCGCACGCTCTTTTCATTCTGTCAATTCCAATCCTCTCAATCGCCTTCGAGTAGTCTCAGTCGGACGCTCGCCTTTACTGCAGTACCAACCCCAACACAACTACACAACCACCGAACTCAACATGGCCAAGGACAAAGGCGAGGGCAAGGGCGGCGGATACACCTTGAAGGTGCCCAAGGGAACCAAGGACTGGGATGGCAAGGACATGGTCATCCGTGAGAAGATCTTCAGCACCATCTCCGAGGTCTTCAAGCGCCACGGCGGTGTTACCATTGACACGTTGGTTAATGACCCAGAAAACACGCGATTGGAACACTCAGCTGACCAGTGTTGACAGACCTGTGTTTGAACTCAAGGAGATTCTCGCTGGCAAATATGGCGAGGACAGCAAGCTCATCTACGACCTTGCCGACCAAGGTGGTGAGATCTGCTCACTGCGCTACGATCTCACAGTCCCCTTCGCTCGCTGGCTCGCCATGAACTCCAACATCCAGAGCATCAAACGCTATCACATCGCCAAGGTCTACCGCAGAGATCAGCCCGCCATGGCCAAAGGCCGCATGCGCGAGTTCTACCAGTGCGACTTCGACATTGCTGGCTCATACGACTCTATGCTGCCAGACGCTGAGATCATGAGAATCACCTGCGAGATCTTCGAGGCGCTTGGATGGAAGGGAAGGTACACAATCAAGCTCAACCACCGAAAGATCTTGGATGGTATCTTCGAGGTGTGCGGCGTGCCTGCGGACAAAATCAGGGCGATCAGCTCGGCAGTGGACAAGCTGGATAAGTCACCTTGGGAGGAGGTTCGTCGCGAGATGACGGAGGACAAGGGATTGGACGGAGAGGTTGCAGACAAGATTGGAGAGTACGTGGTGCTGAAGGGTGGTCGGGACATTCTGGAGAAGCTTCGTTCGGACGAGAAGCTCGTTGCGAACGGATCGGCGAAGCAGGGTCTGGAGGACATCGAGCTCCTCTTCGGCTACCTTGAGTCCTTTGAGGTCCTCGACCGCATCTCCTTCGACATGTCTCTGGCTCGTGGACTCGACTACTACACCGGCGTCATCTACGAAGTTGTCACCGAAGGCTCAGCACCACAGACCAGCGAAGGCCAAAAGTTGCAGCAGGCAGGCAAGAAGGCTAAGAAGGTGCCCGAAGGCGAAGAGGACCGTTCCAACGACCCGACGATTGGTGTCGGCTCTGTTGCCGCTGGTGGGCGCTACGACAACCTTGTCGGCATGTTCAGCGGAAAGCAACAGGTTCCCTGTGTTGGTATCTCGTTTGGCGTGGAGAGAATCTTCAGCATCACTAAGCAGCGCCTCGCGGCTGATGCCTCAGCGGCACCTATCAGATCGAATGAGGTTGACGTCTATGTCATGGCATTCGGCGGCAAGGGCTTTGACGGTCTCCTGCCACAGCGTATGCAAGTGGCACGCAAGCTGTGGGACGCTGGCATCAAAGCGGAATTCAGCTGGAAAGTCAAACCCAAGTTGCCTGCACAATTTAAGGCTGCGGAGATCAACGGCGTGCCATTCGCGGTCATTCTTGGCGATGAGGAGCTCGCCGCTGGCAATTGCAGGATCAAGGAGCTGGGTCTGCCCGAAGGTCACCCCGAGAAAGATGGTGTCATGGTCGAGCTGGAGCACGTTCACAGGGAAGTCAAGAGCAGACTCAACCACAGGGAGGCATCAGGTGCTTCCATCACTGCTGGCCTCAGTGGCATGACTCTGGACCAGGCCACAGAGGCGCCCAAGACGAGTTAAACATTCTTGGAACAACAGTCAAGATGTAGCTGACCACGATGGGCGACTTTGCTAAACATATACCCGTTGAAAAACATGCTTCCCGTGGCGAAGCGATCGTTATCTCTGTGCCATTAGCGTATACAGTATTTTCCGACTGTGATTGACATTGAAAGCAAGTGCTTTGTTAGCGATTTTGCCAGCTTATGACCAGGGCTGCGAGCAGAACAATACATAACCCTACCTACATGCTAGGTACCGAATTACAACAAAGCGATACGCTGAAGGATCGATCCATGTCTCGTCAATCGTAGCCCAAACAGACCGACACGTGGAATCGGGCTCCCAAGCTGTCGGTGTCCGCGGAAGTGATCCGGAAATCAGTAGCCGTTCGCCGACGTCAGCAACACCTCCAAGCGTGTCAGAAGTGCTTGGACGAGCCCGCCAATGCGCCGTGAGCTGTCAGCCTGGCGCCTACCGTTCTACCGTTGAGATCCTTGTGTTTGATTACACATCACATCACTTCTCTCGCTCTGCGCCCGCAGCAGCAAACAATCGCTCTCTTTCCTATCCTCAGGAACTCCTCAGCCTAAGACGGCAACGATACGGTCAAGGACCTCGAACAACAAGCGAGCATGAGCGACTTCACGAGCGCCGCCCGCTCTCTCGCTCTACCCATCGACGAAGAAAACGACTCGTGGTCCCGCCGCTCAAACAACTCTCCCGCATGGCGTCGCCGCTCACAGTCCGAATCAACACAGCCCCGTAACCCAAGCGCAACGACCCGCTGGATTCGCAGCGCCAACCGATTGTCGAACAAACTGCAACGCGCCTTCCTCGGCCTCTCGCCCTTACAACAAGGCGGCCTGATCGTCCTCAACATCGTGCTCGCCGTCCTATTCGTCCTCTTCGCAGTCTACAATGAGCGCATCTTCGCCTACCTCAGTCCCGCCGCCAAGCGCTGGCGCGATACGCCCGGCGGCTGGCTGGTGCTGTGGTTCCTGACCTTCTTCGTCTCCTTCCCGCCAATGATCGGCTACTCGACGTGCGTGACAGTGGCGGGCTTCGTGTGGGGGATGTACGGGTGGTTCATTGTTGCGTCGGCGACGATCATCGGCTCGACCGCCTCGTTCATTGTCAGCAGGACGGTGCTGCGCAAGTACGTCAGCCGGCTGGCGGAGCGCAACAAGCGGTTCGCGGCGCTAAGCTTGGTGTTGAAGCACGATGGCATCAAGCTGCTGATCATGATCCGGCTGTGTCCCCTACCCTACAGCTTCAGCAACGGCGCCATCAGCACGATCCCGACGGTGACGTGGCAGAACTACATGCTGGCGACGGCGGCGATCACGCCGAAATTGCTGCTGCACATCTTTGTTGGAAGACAGATTGGTTTGCTCGCGGAGGAAGGGAACAAGATGGACATCAAGACCAAGATGATCAGCTACCTCAGCATTGCCATTGGAATGGCGGCGGGGATTGCCACGGGATACTTCATCTACGTCAAGACGAAAGCGAGAGCGGAGCAGCTCGAGGCCGAGGAGGCTGCTGCTGCCAACGGAGGAGGCGAAGACGGACGACACAGGATGTCAGACGCCGGTCCGGATTACCTCGACGACCCGGACGCTGAGGCTGCGGCTTCGAGGCGGGATCCGGACGATTTCTCCCTGCACACGACTTACGCGGACGACGAGCGGGGACGGGGCTACCTGGACGACTTCACGGACGACGAGGATGCGCGGGAGAGAGATGTCTTTGACGACGGCGACGGCAGCATGACTGGCGATGAGGAAGAGGGTCGAATGAAGGGCGAGCGGTAGGGTTACGAATGCATGTGTGCTCGGTTTCCTGGGATTTGGATATAGAGGATCGCCGGTTTCGGCCATATACACTCCTGGCATAGAGAGAGGGCGTGTCTTCCCTTTTTCTTCTCTTGTTCCATTGTACATACATCATGACCGAATAGAACAGGACACATCCTAGGCACGCATTTCACGGCTCGTTCCTGAGCAGTGCACACGGATGTATACTTCTCTCCAGCCTAACTTCGGTTTCGCGGGAGGCAGGGGATCGGCTATTCATCCTGACTTCCAGCCATGTTGGCTTGGTTTGCAGTGGTGAGGCAGATGGAGAAGTAACATGTGAGGAGAAGCGGTATCGCTCCGACTTCGGTTCGAGAGGTTCGGTCGAATGAACTACTGCACGTTCGCAGTAGTACATGCGATCAAGGTACTTTCGGACATTATTTCATGCGATAGGGATTTGTCCATCGCAGGCTGGCAGCGTGAAGAACTCACGAGCTCTCAGTCAACAACATGTAGAACTGTTAGCGCTTGCGAGAATATGTGTGATATGTGTGTGTGTGTGTGTGCGCGCGACGACCTCATGAGGGCGGTCGACGAGCGATACATCATGGCTGAGTACCACCATCACAGAGCGTTTGATAGGCAATCAAGATAGGTACATACGGTGTCTACTACGAAAGATCATGACACGACACATGGATTTTTCCAACTGCCGAGCCAGTTACATACGATAAAGATTCGCCTGGCCAGCCACAGAGCCACTACAGTACTCCACTCCACTCCAGCCTTGCGTGGCCCAGTCTTTCTCCGTTCGCGTTTGTTCTTGGAGGTTGGAGGGAACCCGCACGCCTCCGCCCCGCGGCCTGCAGTAGTGCATTTTCGACTACCACACAGCGCGAGTGTCACAATCGCGATCAAGTGTGCAGTAGTACTTAGTGGTGAGATCGAAAAATCTGGCTTTTCGGACCTTTTCGGCTGGGCGAGGTTGGACTGAGATACAGTATAGTAGTAGTATGTACCTCAGTTGCTTCACACTTTGCTGCTGCTGCTGCTGCTGTAGCTGTAACATTGACAAGCGAGCAAGAGACCACGCGGCTCTCAGCCTCCCTCTGGTGAGCGCGTCTCTTTGTTGTAAGCAAAAGCTTCAGCAGAACCAGTCGGATGCAAGTGGTCCCGACAATGACGAAGACGATTGGTCAAGGCCGGAGGGGGGTGTGGATTGAGGTTGCGGAGAAAGGTTGTGGGCGCCGGGGTGGGCGCTGGGCGTGTGATGTGGGACAGCACCATGGTTTAGCGATGAGATAAGGTTGGAGGGCGACTCAAGAAAAGGCCAGGGACACATGATTTGTGGATTGCTGCTCCATGTGAGTCCGGCGATTGTTAGGTATCCCGCGGTCGAATTCGAAGTTTGGGTTTCATATTGACGGGTGGTTGGGTGCTGTGGTGATGGTTTGTCTTGAGGTTCACCAAATTAGATGAGGACGAGTGTAATTACTGGTACAGTAATAATATTCCCCGATGCATGAATTGCGGGATGCATGTAGGGTTGTTGTCGTGCATGATCCAAGCTGCTGCCCTCTCCACCCGTCCACCGTGGTCGCTCTCCCCAGTTTCCACACCTCAAGACTGGGAAGAGTAGTGAGTCTCTGAACACTAACAAGCCTGCTAGCCTATCTTCCAAGCACACGAAGAGAGAATCTCTTCTTCTCTCCCAGCACATCTACAGACCATCCAATATTGCCCCAACACCACCGGACACCCAAGAGAATCACACAGTATTCCCGCGTGTCAGCCAGGAGAAGCCCAAAGTTCTACCGTCACCTCACTCTGGATAAAGGGATTCGGATTCAGAACATCAATCGGCTTGCCACCTGCGATCCCGTCATAGAGTCGCCCGTTTTGCCATCTTTGCCTACTTTTTATTCACCCATCATTCTTCGCCAATTCACTAGGCCACACCCTCACCTCACTCCGCCCGCGCGACATTCACAGTTGCCACCAACTCTTTGCCGCTGTTCGGCTCATCGCGCACCCGCCCGCATGTCAGCCTGAGCCCCGTCGCATATCTCTCTCACATCATCTGTATCATCTTGTTGCCACCACACAACAAGACACACATCCCTCGCCCACCTCTGGAGCTCTTGATTGAGACTCCACCCAAACGTGACAGCCTTCCACACAACACTCACTCGACATGTCCGATCCAACAGGAACCGCCTCGGGCGCCCAGCCTTCCGAGACCAATGAAGGCAAGAGCAACAGCAACACACCGGGGAACTCGCCTCTACTGTTCTTTGTCGCATTAGGCTTCGGTGTTGTCTTTACCAACCTTTGGTATGCTTACCCTACTGCGCTTACGCTTACCCTACCGCGCTGTTCCACGCAGCGACAACAACTGACATGTCGCTCCCAGGATCATTGTAGGTGTCAAATACTGTTTCCGCTACAACCAACGAAATCGAGCCATGCGCGCCGTCAACGAGAATGGCGAACCCATCGACCTTGCGCAAATGCCGCGACCCCACCGGAGGAGACGAGAGAAGAAGCTCATGTCAATGGAGGAGGTCAACGAGCGATTCCCGCTCTCAAAGTACAAGACATGGAGATCTTCGCGCGAGGCTGAAGGTCTGCCGGCCATTGGCGGCGTGACTGCGCCTCCCAGCCGTGCTGCAAGCATCAAGGAGACGAGCGCAGGGGGAGAGAGTGCGCCTTCCACAACACTCGACATGGCTAGGAACGACCATGCGCAAACCGAGTCATCAACCCAGGATTCATCGGCAGCCCGCGCCAGCCACGACAAACACGGAGAGACTGCGACCACACTCGAACGGGCAGATACCGCCGCGACACTACACGAGAAGGACCGCCGCAATTCACTGGCAGAGGACGAGGACGATGACGACCCTATCAGGACCGCCGCCGCTCCAGAGATGCTCAGCGCTCCCGGCGATAGCTGCGCCATCTGCATCGACACACTCGAAGACGATGATGACATCCGAGGCCTGACCTGTGGCCACGCTTTCCACGGAGCTTGTGTCGATCCCTGGCTGACCAGCCGCCGCGCCTGTTGTCCACTCTGCAAAGCCGATTACTACGTACCCAAGCCTCGACCAGAAGGGGAAGAACAGAACCCAGCCGGTCGTCGCAACGGAGGTGCCATGCCTCGACCACCACAATCCGCATGGATGAGCACTCGCGGCATGCCATTCCGCTCACGATTCACCGGACCTCGCGGCCTCTTCTTCAGCGCACCGCAACAGCAAGATCCCACACAGCAGCCATACAACACTCGAGCATCTCGTGCAGAGCGCAGACAACGCGCGCAGGATGCCATTGTCGCCACTCCGCCAGCACCTTCGTCAACTCCAGCGACCACAACTGGAGGCTGGCGCAGCAGGCTCCCTGTCATGCCTTCATTCGGGCGACGATCCGGCCAGCAACAGCAACAGTCGGACGGAACACACGGTGTGCCAGAAGTCATCGGCACGACTCCTAGCGATCTCGAAGCCGGACGCGCCCAGCGATGAGAAAGACAGCAGAGCTTTCTTGTCTATTATCGCAACATTAAAGTAAAAACCCACCTCTCTCCTCCTTTCTCCCTGCACAGCAGCAGCAGCAGCAGCAGTACTGAGAACAACGCCACGCCACGACACGACTTTTTGGACACGAAACCGTTTTCAGAGCACTTTTTCTCTCGGACCTTCAGAGCCGAGCCTTGTTTTTGCCTTTTTTTTTTTTTGCCTGTGATTTCGAAATCAAGGGGGGATCTGTTCGACCCGTGATTTTGGATTTTGGATTTCTCATTTGCTGGACGGATGGATGGATATGGTCGGGATCGGAATCAAGACATGGCGTTCCAACGGAGAATACTTTGCACCTTGTTGTTAGACTATGCCATTCAGTGTCCTTTTTTACCTGCACCTCTTAGAACCCAATCAACTAGTCTGCCCAAATCTACAACCTCTGGGCCGCCTGGCTATCTCGGGTTGTGTAGAGGCTTTCTCAACTGTGACTCTGTCGGGGCATGGTTTCGTCGGCAGAGGACCGAGCACATACATAACCTACGCTGCTTTCGCCTTTGACGTTGGCTCGCTCAATTTTTCCAGGTTCGCACTGTCTTTTCTCTCGCACTGTCTATCATTCCGGTTTCTATCGAACATGCAGTAGTAGTAGGGAAGAAAATGGTAGTAGAGTGAGGACTAAAGTTCAGCAAAACCCAATCCAGCCGGAGCAAACAGAGAACCAGCTCATGCATGCATGCATTGCAAACTCGAAGATATCAATCAACCACGCCCTCGATCGCCATGCTGTCCCAAACGCTCCTCGTCTATAGGCACTTCTCCGACCCTCTCTCCCTCTTCTTCTTCCGCCTTCTCCTCCTCGCTGACGAAAACAAAAGACAGCACCACCGCCACAGCACCGACCCAATACAACGGACTCGCCTTCTGGTCGTTCAACACGATCTGCCCGATCAGCGAGAGCGGGATCGTCATGCTAAGCCCAACAGTGACAACAATCGGACTCGTCAGCAGAACAGCATACGCCCACGCAATGTCGCTAACAAGGCTGGACAGGGAGTTCGCAAAGATGATGGCCGTGACGCGGCCGGCGGGCGGCAGAGCAAACGGCTCGATGCCGGTGAAGTGCAGGATGAAGAAGCCCGGCCAGAGCAGCACGACGTTCAGCAGGCCCACGAGGCCGAAGAACATGGGCATGTCGACGCGCGACTCGTCGCCGATGCGCGACTTCATGAACACGGCGTAGATGCCGTACATGACCGCGCTCATGAACGCCAGGCCGTCGCCCACAGCCAGCTCCCACGTCGTCTTCTCGGGGAAATCGCCGCGGTGGTCGGCGTCGTTGTCGCGGCCGCTCAGGTCGATGGAGCTGATCAGCGCGATGCCCGCGAGAGAGGCGAGCACTGCTATGAGCTTTTTGACGCTGAACTTCTCGACGCGGAACAGGGCGCCGAAGAGGAGGGTAAAAACGCTGCTGGTGCTGGTGAGGATCGTACTGGAAGCGACGGTCGTGTATTCCAGGCACGCTGCTACGAAATAGTTCGCCGCGAACCACAGTAGACAGAACTCCAGGCTCAGCCGTGCTGTATCTTGGATCGAGAGCTGGCCGCTTGCGGAAACGGTGCTTGTGCTCTTGGTCCGCTCGATTCCCTCTGACTCTGCCGCTTCGTCTCCTAGTAACAGCTGCGTGGAGCCCGAGAGTCCTTCATCGTATTGCGACTCGCGCGCATACTTTGCGTACGGCGATTCTCCCAGTAAAGGCCGTACTGGGGAGTATCTGTGTCGCAATTTATCGTGGCACTGTGCCCTCCATCTTTCGAGTTCCTCGGGTTCGTTTCGGATCTTGCGGATTAGGATTGGTATGAGAGGGATGATGAAGAATGCGGTGTTGAGGTAGGTGACGAAGTACGGTTTGCTGTAGGTGTTGTCCGCAAAGATTGTCTGGTAGATGTGATTAGTCCTTAGCTGCGAAGCGTGTCATATAGGGCATAGATGCTTCTTACACTGGCCAGGAAATTGGACACAGTCCAAAGGAAGACGGTCACGAACAAGAGCAGCAATCCCACCGAGCGCCTCCACTTCGCCCAACTTGAACCCTTTGCGTTCCAACTAGGTGTATCTTGCTCTTGTGTAGATGCGACCCGGTCTAGGGGACTTTCGAAAACATGCGCTGCATTCGCAGGGATCGGCGGCTCCAGGCTCGCCATGATACTTCCGTGCTTTGCTGTAGAGATAGAACGTAGGTGCCCGTGGGAGCAGAACCGAGAACTTTCAGGGAGGAATTCCAGCGATGTTCGTGTTGCGATCCGAAGGCGGTCGTCGTGCCTGCTTGGGATGCATGAGACGGCAAGGAAAGAGTTGATGTTCGTGTCCAGAAAGCGTTGTGACGCGGCCGGCATGTGAGCATGCTCGCGTGGGCCTTTGATAAGGTCACTTATCGCCAGCAAGATGCTAGCGCCATTCGATTTGCGCACGCGCAGTCTATCGTTCACAACAACCTGCATGATACGGAAGGCACTATATCGTTGTTCTCAACAAGGTGATTGGTTGCGAGAGGCAGGAAAGCAGCGATCAAGCATGTTTGCATTGCAGGCGGGTTGTCTGCCTAAAGCGAAGCCATGATTATTCAGAATACAAGTATGGCCAAGTACCTCACGAGGACCGGCTACATATAGCTAGGCAAAGTCGTGTAAAAGAACCAGAAAGGGGTATGTACATTGGTAATTTACAACGTGAGCATCTCGTAAAACAAGTCTCAATACGCAGCTGCTTCCCAGGACTGGAGACAGCTTCTATGAGACCAGCTGACCAAACACCGTGTTATGCTCGAAGAAGATTAGGACGCGCGCGATAGACAATATAATAGACTTTCTTCTGCCCTAGCAAGAGCAGCCCTCGTTGCTCTCGTTCATGTTAATGGGTATCGTCTCTGGGAAATCCGGGTTGAAGTCTTGCGACTCTTCCTGAGCAAGGGCATTTCGTGCGATGACTGCGACTTGTTAGCACTTGTCCTCGATACTTATCCCGTTCCAGCTTGTGTTCCATACCTTCAAACGCCTGCTCGACATTGACAGCTTCCTTTGCGCTTGTCTCGAAGTACGGAATACCGCCCTTCGCCTGGCAGAACGCCTGTGCCCTCTTCGAACTGATCATCCTCTTGCTGTCCTCCACGTCGACCTTGTTTCCAAGCACCACGAAGGGGAAGCTCTCCGGGTCCATGGGACTGGCCTGAATCAGGAACTCATCCCGCCATGAATCGAGAGTGTCGAACGATTTTGAGTTGTTGACATCGTAGACGAGGACGCAGCAGTCGGCGCCACGGTAGAAAGCAACGCCGAGCGACTGGAAGCGCTCCTGGCCAGCGGTGTCCCAGAGTTGCATGGTCACGAGGCGGTCGTCCACAAGGACCTCTTTGGTCAGGAAATCGGCGCCGATGGTGGCCTTGTAGCTTGCGCTGAACTTCTTGTTGACCTGTTCGCGGAGGTGTTAGTGGGTGCTTGCATCCTCTGCCACACGCTCGGTGTGCGCGCTGCTTGCGCCGTGGACATACATATTGGTTCATCAAACTGGTCTTGCCGACACCACTGTCGCCGAGGATGATGACCTGGTCCATTTATCAGCACCACTCTCCCATATTCTGTCTTGCGATATTCGAACCTTCAACAGAATCTTCTTGCGGGACGCCATTGCTGAGCTGTTGTGTGTGGAGGTTGGTGTTGATGCCGAGGTGGGCGGTCTGGCTATGCGCCAAAGGTGGACAGAGGGTGGCGGAGACTGTCGTTTCAGTCCAAGAGCGCGGGCGGTGTGGTGTAGCTTGAGTATATGTTGATATCGCAGACGATTTGTATTGGAGAGTCGAGTGCCGGTGTGCCTGGATGATGTCGCAACGTGACTGCTGCAGTCCCGTCAGTAGTGTCAGTAGCCGTTGCTGTTGTGACGAATGACCACATGAACCGTGCTTTGTGCATGTGCACGCGGGCTGCTCTTATCTGCAAAAGAGCAAAACAGTTCATTTTAATTATCTCCCGTCCACAGACAAACTTCTTCCATACACCAATTGTACTCTCTCAAGGATACACACAGGACCTACGACAATTGAGCGACGTTCCATGCAATAGTGGATCGCTACCCTCGTGCTGGAGGTGTCGGAGTACGAATGAATCCTGCTGGAGTTTCAACGGCGAGGCACAGACAGTTCCGGGTTCTGGTACAGTTGACCATACCAGCAACCACCGAGTATTCAGACTGGTACATGTATGCTTGTCCAGCCTACAAGGAGCTTGAGACTGGTATTGGCACACGACTTCCAACAGACGAATAGTAGATGCGTTGTCTCGCACCCGGAAGTAGAGCATGCGGGTACCTGGTCTTGCGATTGTTTGACTCGCTCTCGAGGAAGATGTCAATTGGGACATAAAGTGCGACCAGCATCGCGCAATTCTGTCCTAATTCATCTGTCTCTCGAGAGACTTGCAGCTCGCAAGTCCTCGCAACGATACATACTCCGTATGTAGACGAAGTCTACTTCTCGGAAGCTCACTGAGATCCTAGTCGCCACCAGTGATCAGTACCGGCCGGAGTTCGCAGACGCTCCAAGACATCCATCATGGTCTACAGGTCGGTTTACGGGACCTTCAAGAAGCGTGTCGGCTTTGATGTACGCGTTCGACCTGACTCTAGACCTTCAACGCCTTGCACTACTACAGAGCACGTCAAACAACGCTCTTTTCACGCCACCCGCGGATGCTATATGTGATCCGCACGTTGAGCGTGGTTCGAACAGCATGGCAGGTTCCGGTTTCGAGAGCTCCCTATATGCTATTGACTTTCACAGATCTCTAGCTGACATAAGTCGTGAAAATATGACTTGAAGGGATTGCCTGGCTGTATGTAACGGCTACCACCGGAAAAGTACAGGATCCTGGCATCTCACGGCGTACATGACAGGCGTTGTCTCAATGGTTACGCGCGGATAGTCGTGACATCAGTGATTGTTCGCAACCCGCTAACGAGACGCCCCAGTATTGGCTCGATCACTACTGTATGCCAACACAGCCTCAAGAACAATAGCCGAGACTTTGCATTCCTACTAGCTGGGCTGTGGCTGTCCTTACATATTTACTTGGCATCGAGCACTTCGCTGAATCGTCAATCTGTGAGTTATTTCATCTGAATAATGAACCTGATCCAGCATTGACAGCCAACGCGAAGCTGATTTATGCAGATTAACGTAACGCGGTCAGGATCGACTATGATTGCCAGCATCCAGCTGTGCAGTCCCGTGCTGTAGCGAATTCACCATAATCCTGCTGATCTTCCATTGGACAGCATCCTGTCGCCCTAGTAAGCTGTCTATTGACACATGGGAATCAACTTCAAGTCAGCTGGACAGACACGCCTTTGCCACGCAGGAAGCCTCATCCTGGCCGCGTCAACATGGGTATAGCCAAGTCGTACAATGAAGTAACTCAAGTCAAAAGGACAAACTCTCATTCGTGCCAAGATACTTCCCCACATCTGTCGGGGCCCAGGTGTCGATCCTAGCGACGACTAAATCTGGGGATCGCATTCTGGAATGGCTTCTACTCCACGACATGCAGGCTACGGACAAGGACTGTCGTACGCAGTGGCTATGTGCATGCACTTACCACTTACCATTCGAGGAGTCATGGAATCCTTCGACTCTTTCTCACCGGTCAACATCGATCAACTTGTGGAAAAGCTGCTCAGGCTCTACCGCGGGGCCGGTCGAAGGATACGGCAAGTTTTCCCCGTGGACTGCCCTAAACAATGTCTTAAGCTGAGTTTCCGGTTCGCCATGCCGTGGTATGCAGGCGGCCTGCCGCTTTTCCAGCGTTAGCAGCATTGGCACTGACAACGATTGGCTGGCAAATCAGCCCAACTTGGGTGTGTTTGCTTACGATCGAAGTCTAGTGCGTATGTCAAGAGAATCGGTCTCAAGTGTGGTTTCCTCATATACCCCTCCTCACGCTGTTGCGTTGAGAAGAATTCGTTTGTTGTCTATCTCTCTCTCTCACTACTTCGATCAGATCAATTCCTACTTCGAGGCATATTCATCATGCAGTTCAGACAAACTCTCCTCGCTGCGATTGCAGTCGTTTCTGCTAGAGCTCAAGAGGAAGATGCTGGCTCTGCCAACCTCACCTCTGTCCTCGGCGGCAATGAGAACCTCAGCGCACTCGTTAATCTGTTGGAGGGCCAACCGGAGCTTGCATCTGCGCTTGGTGGCGCTGAGAACATCACATTGCTGGCTCCTTCCAATGAGGCTCTCAGCGCGTTGAACAGCTCTGGTATCGATATCTCTCAGGAAGGCCTCCTCCAGGCTCTGTTGAACTACCACGTTCTCGTTGGCGAGTTCAGCTCGGAGAACATCACAGAAACCCCTGCCTTCCCCGCCACGCTTCTCAATGACACCGCCTATGCCAATGTCACTGGCGGCCAGGTCGTCGAAGTCCGCGTGAGCGACGACGAGGTCATTGCAATCTCTGGATTCAAGAACAACGTTTCGGTCACTGAAGCTGTAAGTTAACCCGGTTCGATTCAATCCAACTCGGACATAAGCTAATAACACGGCCAGGACATCGAATTCGACAACGGAATTATTCACATCATCGATGGTCTCCTCACCCTACCACCGAACGTCAGCACAGTTGCTCAAGAAGCCGGCCTCAGTGCCTTCCTCGGTGCCGTCAACAGCACCGATCTCACCGAGACCGTCAACACCACACCCGACCTGACCATCTTCGCGCCCAACAATGACGCCTTCCAAAGCATCAGCTCCGCGCTCTCAAACCTGACCACCGAGGAGGCTGCCTCAATCCTGTCATACCACGTCATCAATGGCACCGTCGCCTACAGCAGCACGCTGTCCAACGGCTCCGTCCCCACTCTCGGTGGCGACAACGTGACCATCACCATCATTGACGGCGAAGTCTTCGTGAACCGTGCCCGCGTCATCACCGCCGACATCCTGCTGGCCAATGGTGTTTTGCACGTCCTCGACTCCGTCTTGTCTTCCAACGCCTCTGAGCCCGCCGATGGTACCGAGTCCGATGATGAGCCCACGAACGCGTACCCCGGCGCCTCGTCCGGCAGCGATGTGCCCTTCACTTCTGGCGTCCCCTCGCCCACTTCCAGCAACGATGCTCTGATGACCACCACCGTCGCCGTCGCTGGTGGCTACCCCGAGAACAGCGGTGAGGTTGGCGACAACTCCGCCGGTAACCCCGAGGCTAGCAGCGATACGTCCGAGGACGCTGCTGCCATGCCCACTGGTGCCATTGGCGCTGCCGCTTTGTTCGGAGGTGCTGCCATCTTTGCCAACATGTAAATCTAAAGTTATCAGTTCCAATGAGATTGAGCTATGAGTGAAGAGGAAGTAATGTGGATGTGGATGCAGTCTGAGAGAGATAGTCAGAAAATAGTACGTACTGTCACGATGAATGGTCTTTCGTTCTTTGCCTATCAATCATCCCGTTCATCTCATGGCAACACGCGGAGTCCTGTCAGGTGCACCCGATGGCGAAGCACCTAGGTCGTGCCATTGAGAGCGCTGATTTCTGATGATGAAACTTGTGAGAGCCGGTCAACAAGCGCTGCTCAACAAGCGCTGCTCATACCACCAGCTCTAGTACCAGCTCTAGTACTCTCAATCAAACATCAGTGCCAGTGAGAGTGTTGCATTTGATTACTGGTACCTCGTTAGTATGAAAGAAACCCCCGGCTCAAATCGGCAGCTTTAGTACACCCAGGCGGATATGTGGTGTGCCGGTGAGATTCTCACATCTGATTATCAGTATCTCCAAGAATTGATAAGAATGTGGGGTTCATACCAGCAGCTCAAGTACATTCAAATGTGTAGCTTGCCAGTGAGAGTGTCGCATGTAATCATCAGCACTTCCAAGCAACCTTGGGCTCATATCAACTGCTCCAAATACACTAGAATACGTAGCATTCCAGTGAGTGTCGTATGTCATGACCAATATCTCCAAAAAGTACATGACTTCAGACCCATACCATCAACTCGAGTGATCTCGAATCGGCATTGTTTCAGTGAGATCGTGAGATTCATCGTGAATTTTTTTTTTAAATTCAATACAGGAAGCTATTCTCAAGAACTACGTTAAAACGCATTGCTGCACTATAGCATCCTGTCTTCCCGTGGCGGCCGATGAGCTCTGTTGGGGGTATCGTAAGGATCGTTTCATAAAGCAAAATCAAAGAAAACTGCCCATGTCGTCCGTTGTGTCCATCTCTCCGCGGTGCTCCATACTGCTCGCGTCCGGACTTTGGTGCAGGAGTACAAGACAAGAAAGAAAACAAAAAGGAAACTGGGTCGTCGCGCCGTTGCAGCGCATCTCTGTGGTCGCAAATGTTTCGTATGCCGGTCGTATACTGTGGTCGTTCATGTCGTGCCGCATGTGCTTCATCCTGGAACCAAAGTCAGCATTAAGTTTTACTGAGTTTATCAGGCAAGGCTTACAAATGCGTAGTTCAACAATTCTCAGGGGCAACTTTAGCAAGAAGTTATGCCGATGCTTCCTGGAGTTGTGGTGGCTCTCATTTTGGAGCACGGCGATCGGCTTTGCGCTGCTCGGCCTTCAGATAGCGTTGTCGCGCCCTGCTGTCCTTGCCGGAAGCCTTTTTCTCCACCTCCGACATTGCGGCCCATGCTGCTTCCTGCTTGCTCAAAAGATCTCCCCGATCTTGCTGCGGAGAGTCGACAGGTGGTCGACTCTCAGGGGTCGACGACGGAGTTGGCAAGCCAGTGGATGGCGATGGCGATGGCCTCGGCGCCTGCTGGTCGGGGTGCGCGTGTAGGCTGTGCATGGACACTGCACAGCAAGACTCGTTCTTGTACTCGCACCACGAACAATGCGAGACATGCGCCCCATCTGCGGCGTGGTCGAAGGTCATGTGACGCCTAAATACGTCGCTGGATCGATGGCGGAAGTCGCAAATGTCGCAAGCATGTACTTTCTTGCCTTTCTGCGTGGCGTGGACGGTTGCGTGAGCCTCATACTCGCCATGGCTTGGGAATTTCTTAGGGCACTGGAGGCAGAGCCATGACTTCTGCCCGCCATTGTGAGTGCACATGTGTGAAGCGCGGAGTACGTTGTTCGAGAAATGCTCAGGGCACACCGTGCAAGGGTACCTGTGTTTATTGCCCTGCTGAACAACCGCCGAATTGTAGGCGTCAGGGCATGGCATGTGGTTCTCGGGAGAGTCAGACATGTTCGAGCGTAGTATTGAAGTAGTGGTTTTGTTGGAGTGTGGAATTGTGTTGAGAGTGGCAACTGTGGTGGACAATGGTAACTTGGTGTGTTGGGCGGACGTGGTATGGGCTGACTGAGATGAGAAGAAGAAGAAGAGAGGGAAAGGGGGGAATACTCTGCTTTCGCGCGCTCCTTCTTGTTCTTCAACGATGGCAGGCGCTATTAGGTTCGTCAGGCTATTCTTTTACGTATCCCAGAGACGGCGTTTAATGTTGGTCAACGTGAGGACTATGGTTGCCCACATGCGTTCAACTGTGATGCAATATCCTCAAACCATCTCAAGGGTTGGGTATCTGAAATGTTAGTTTTAGGTCTGATGGTATTAGGTGGAGCAATGCTTGCACATGGAACCGCCTGGGCGTTGGTCAGCGACGTGCTGCGGAAAGCCCCGCGAAGGTTTGGTGTGCGTGAGGCGGTTGACTGTCAGGAATATCTGAATGGATCGCACAATGAGAGCAGGTGCCAAGCTTTGATATGGTACGTCGTTAGGTGGAAAAAGCTTCGCCTCACTAGGTACCTACTCGAAGTGGCAAGCTTGGTTCAGTCTAGCGCAGGATCATGTGAGTGATCGTTCGCATGCGGCGGCGATACGTAGCTCACGAGCCTCTAGTAGATTGCAGTTCGCTGAACATACTTGTTCTGCAGCCGGCCCGTACACGCGAATTGATCCCAATGACCAAACCGTGTCGACCGATGTGGCAAACGAGCCTCACAATCACTGCCTGGGGCAGGTGGGCGACATGCTTCGCGAAACAGCGTTGGGAGAATGCCGACGCGATGAGGGTTTAGGTTGTGGTGTCCTTAAGCCAGGCCAGACCCGTCACGCCTGCCGGCATCAGTATCATTGCAGGTAGGCTCGATCGACCCAGTGCACTTCGCAGGGTACATAATCAACTCGATCCGATTCATGTGATGGGATCGCTACCAGTAAGCTCTTTGACAGCCTGTGCAGCCATCCGCTTTCGCTGAGCTTCTGGCAAGCCGGCACTCTGCTCTCGGACGGCCAGCAAGCGGCTCATCATCTTATCAAGATCGTCGACTTGCAATTCTTGGTTGCTGGCGGGATGGTCGACGTCTTCTCCATAGCCTTCACCGCCGTCGTCTTCTTGCTCAAGGAGAGAATGCTTCATACCGAATAACTCCGCGGTCATTTCAGCTTCTTCGCGTCCGAAATCGCCAAAGTCATCGTCGCCATCACTCAGTCCGACCGCGTCCCCAGCGACATATGTCCACTCATTCGCCTCCAGGGCCTCTTTCAGCCTATCCATGCCTTGCTTTTCGCCGAACTCGTTCACTCCTTGAGCTCCGTACTCCACAAACTCGAAACCGTATTGCATCGCGACATCGTCCCAGTCTTCGCGCTTGTTCTTCTCCAGGCCCAGACTCTCCTTGCCGACAGCTGGCATGCCGACTACAAGCATTACACTTTCGGTGCCATATCCGGCGTGTGCTTCTACGACTTCTTGCAGCGCTGCCAGAGTCTTCTCTGCTTCTGCTCCAACACTGCCACCCCCGCCTACTCGGAACGCGTATACCCAGGCACCGACGGCTTGAACGACCTCACCAGCTTCCTCTTTCATGAACTCTTCTTTCCATTCTTGCACGTCGATGATCTCATCAATCCACAGAGGGACTTTGGCACTGTAGTAAGCAGTGCGAACGTCCCATTCGTGCGTCAGGCCAGCGCATGATCCGGAAGCGTGCGGTGCAGGAGAACTTCCAGTGAGACCCTTGGTGATCTCCAAGGATCCACAGCCTGGAGCGCCGAGTAGGAGGATTCGACGGGAGTGTTTGATGTCCATGTTGCGATGGCCGTGCGATTTTTCTAGCTGCTCACGTGGCTTGAAGTCGCATCGTGAAGTGAATTGGAGCTTTGAAGATGTGGGGCTGAATGCAGGTATATGAGTGGAGTTCAGCCCTATGAGTTCTATTGGAGGCACACGTGTGAATGTGAGGTTTATTGATGAATCAGGCAGTTTAAGCGAATCTTTGGTCAACTTTAGGTAAGATCAAAAGGTAAACATGATTTAAAGTCGTGTTGGGAGCAAGTTTGTACGAGTTCTCACGCTCACAATTGGTGCTTTCGCGGAAAGATAATCTTTAAGCAGCGGTGAGGGCACCACAACATCGTTCACGGATCTGATCAATCATGGTGAAAACCTCGCAAGTTCTTGAAAATTGCAGTGTACCGTAATTCATGGATTTTGCATTCGCTCGTCGGTAGAGCAGACCCAGGCCGACCGCTTCTAACGACCAAATGCATGCACCGCTGCGGTCGAGAACGTGCAAGTAACTTCGCCTATGCAACAAGTAGGCTTTTCTGCTTCCAATCCCATCTTTGCAACGCCAGACGCCTCGCTGGTTCCTCCTTTGTAGCAATGTTCAATTCCAATCGGGCGACTTGCCTCAATTCCAGCATCTTATGGGATTGCTTCTGCTGTTGCCCTTTCATTGGTCGCTTGTCCTCATCCTAGAGGGTCTCGCGTCTGTCGCGTCGCTTATCGAGGGCCACCACGTTGTCCGCGAGCGCGGTTGACTGTAGCCCTGCCTCGCGCAAGTCCAACACCACGGCCACGGGTACCACGAGATCTGAACATAGGTGCATTCCTGTCGTCGCAATCAGCAGCTGCTCGGTGTTCCTTGAACCAATCCCACATCAACATACCTGAGCATGTCAGGCACAATGAACAGGCGCACGTGTGAGCCACGGATGTATACACGATCCAGGTGTGTGACTCTGCCATCGCGCTGTGTGACGTTGATGTTCTCCATTTGTACGTTCATGTTGTCCTCAGCTGCCTGGAGCGTTAGCCTTCCTCGTCTTCTTACTACTGTGTCGCATTGCGCCTTCCTCCTTCTTGAGCGCACCTTCAATCAGCTTTCCGCGGTATGTCTGTCCAGAGGTGATTTCAACCGTGACTTGGTGGCCCTGTAGCATCGCGAGTCAGCTGCGACAGGTCCTGTAAGCACGAGGCGGGCCTTGAAGGCATTTGCGATTTCACTTACGGTTGACTCGTTGAGGAGCTTGATCGGGATGCCGATCGTGGAAGTCATTGTCGCGGGATTTGAGTGTGTACAAAGAGATACAGAGACTGGCGCGGGCTGCTTCGTATGGATGTGTGGTGTGTACGAGGACTATGCGTTGGTGAGAGCGAGCTTTGCGCCAGCAGTTGGCCGACTTGGACCTTGAAGTTCGGTGTGGCTGACGTTGCTGCGCCACGGGGACGCGACCTTGTGGAGACCTCTACTGTACCTTACATCAGCAAATCATTACATTCGTTGTTCACCAGGTACTGGACTTCAAATTGACGCCCGACTTAAGCTCAACTATCGCCTGAGAGCGTTCATGTTATCATTTGGATTACAGCACAACCAAAATACCACAACATTACCTAGCCGGAATATCCAGGAGAAGGTTCCATTCACGAAACATCGGTCGCTGCTCCAAGGACACAACATGTACTATTACTAAACGAGGATCGTCCGCGAATGCCTTTACTCAATTTCGATGATATGGCGACAGCGACACTCGCTTCCGACACGCCGCCCATGAGTCCGCCTTTCCATCGCCGCCGCAGGAGCTGCGCTCGCAAAGTCGAGCGCGTATGCTGCCAAACGATCTCATACTTTCCCCTCGTCTTTGTGTACGGCTTGACGACATGGAGCATCTGGGTTGCAGTGAATGTCAGCTTCTTCTCAGGAAACGACTGGAAAGCGTACACGAAAGCCGGCTTAGCGATACTGCTGTACGTACTGGCGGACGTGAGCTACACGATCGCGGTGTTTACAGACCCAGGATCACCACTGGACCCGAGAACCGATGCTTCCGGACGAGCAAAAAGAGGAGGATATGAGGGATTGCCAACATACGAAGATGAAGAGCCGGAGATTCCGCTAGGAATGTCTACTGTAACAGCGAAGCAGTCAGGGAAGCCGAGATACTGCAAGAAATGCCGCTGCGTCAAACCGGATCGTTCACACCACTGCTCCACGTGTGGGAAATGCGTGCTCAAGATGGATCATCATTGCCCCTGGCTCGCGACTTGTGCCGGCCTACGGAACTACAAGCCTTTCCTGCTATTCCTCATTTACACGTCACTCTTCTGCTGGGTCTGCTTTGGAGTGAGTGCTTGGTGGGTTTATATGGAGATCGCAGAACAGGCTCAAATGGAGGAGGGCATGCGTGTGGTCCACACTGTACTCCTGGCCGTGCTGGGTGGCGTTATTGGAATCGTGTTATCCGGTTTCACCGGCTGGCACATCTACCTATCTGCCACTGGTCAAACGACCATCGAAAGCCTGGAGAAGACCAGGTATCTCAGTCCTCTTCGTAGGAACATGGAGCAACAACTACATACCAACCGGAACTATGTTGGCGACGAAAATAACGAGTCGCAACGCGAAGAGCAAACCCTCACTGAGCACTTGAAGGAAATCCACGCCAACGCCTTGCCAGGCGTACTTCGTCCCGAAGAGGGCGAGTCGACATCGCCATCTCCTCAACCGCCATTCCAGCACTCTTCATCGTCCGACTCGCCTGCGAGCAGCCACCTCCGTCAATCATATGCCTCGCTCGAAGCTCAGCGCGAGCACGAACGCTACGATGCCTATCTGGACGAGCAAGACAGCGAAAAACTGCCCAATGCTTTTAACCTCGGCTGGCGCCGTAATTTGCTGCACGTCTTCGGCGAGTCACCTTTGTACTGGTTCCTACCAATCTGCAACTCGACTGGAGATGGCTGGATGTGGGAAGTATCGCCTAAATGGACGAGTGCCCGTACAGAGATCGCAAACCAGCGTCTGCAGTGGCAATCGCGACAAGCGCAGCAGCAGCCGCAGACGCAACAAGCGCCAAGTTTCGAGCCACCAGCGACCAGAAACTGGCGTTGGACTCCAGGAGGCTTCGTTGACCGACCGCGTCCTGCTCCGCCCCGCGTCAGCGGAAACAATCCAGACGGTATGAGCAGCGAGATGCAGCCGATGGAGCGCAGGAAAGCGAGCGGAGACACGAACGAGTACGACACGAGTAGTGATGAAGAAGTGCAAAAGCGTGGGTCTCGACCAGTATCCGTCACGGCGACAGAGAACTGGAACGACGTTCCCGAAGACTTCCTGTCGCCTAGAGGGGCCGGTAGCGAGAAAATCAGGAGCTCAAGTCGGGGCCGCCGGAAGGGAGATTGAGGGTGTACATGCAAAGTGCGGGTTTGATCATTTTAGCGAATATGTAATGCTGATGAGCCACGATATCTCCTTCAAGGCTCGAGAATGTCAATATTGGTGTCTCACTTGGTTGAACGTGAGATGCCTTATCATACAGCAGACGACAGGATGGATCTGTGTGTTCGGCGAGTTACCAATTACACTATGAAGCCCGACTAAGCTCCCAATAGGATGTGTATCTGTCGATTGATCTTCTTCACACCATGCCGTGTTCGATCATCAAATATACAGAAGGGAGTCCTGCCTCGACTCGTCGTTGCGACTTTGTCAGGCTTCTCCTCGTCGAGTCTGAGTACGGCTGCCAGGGGACTTAACCAGATGCGGCTTCCCGTTGGACAACATCCTACGTGCAGTGTGGCAGTTTCGGTTTGAGCGAGCGATCCTCCTTATGTTCAATCGTCGTCAAATCGCTCAAGTCGTGTGGAACACTTTCTTGCGGCCTCGAGCTGATTGCGAACCTGGTGGTACGATCTAACATCTTGATTATTGTCCAGCAAGCACGAACTGCAGATTCAGCCGTAGATGCTTTTCTCAGCTCGAGGCTGTCACTTAGAAGGACATCCACAGATCACAAGCGACCGCGAACGTGCCCTTTTGGCGGCTCGCCAATTCTGATCATCCCGTCCTGCATGATCGTCATCACATGGGTACCATCCGGTGACCACCCACGACTGTGGAAGACAGCTCTTCCGGCCGCAGCGCGCTCGGTCCAATTCTCGTTGCAGAACCAGTTGCCTTGCGGATTGCTCGTCCTATCTTCCGAGTCGAACAACAGGTGCTGTGTCGGTGCATGGAAGGTAACAGTATGCGCGAGACTCCCCATCTGACTCCAGGAGTCACCAAGCCCCAAATGATACGCCACAACAAACAGACTGTTGCGATCCGAGGCATACAGGTGCGCGCACATGTGGAGATTTACATCGTTTGGCAGATCGCCTATCGTCCGGTAGAAGATCAATTGCCGGCGATCGAGCGGCTGGCGTGGTTCGTTGAATGCCTTCATATCCGCTTTCATCGTCTTTAAGCCAGGGAATTTGTCGTTCGGGTGGCCTTGTTCGAGCTCCTTCCAATACCATGGGACGTCCATTCCTGGTGCCTCGGGGAAGTCTGTTGGGGTTTTATCTTTTAGCACAGAGCTGTAAGTTTTCCATAGGTCCATTGAGCGTTGCGTGTCCAGGGTGCTAGTCTCGTCTATTTTGAAGGAGCAGGTGCATGTGAAGCAAGTGCCCTTCCCACTGGCCTGCGTTACGTTTACTATACGAGTGCAGTATGATCGGCCGTCGCGGATGTTGTGAACTTTGTAGATGAAAGGAACGTCCACCAGACCTCCGAGGATGAAAAATCCTGAAATGGTCTATAAGTCTCATTTGAGTCAGTCTCGGATGCTATTGAGAGCGATAAATATCGCTATCGAAAAGAGTACAGATGACACTACTGAAAGTTATAAACCTTTTGGTCACGTAAGACGTCCCACGGATCGCCACAATCAGTCGCGTCGCCCCTAATTCTAGATATTCGGAGACAACTCACATGTATTACAAAGCCCTTTGGGACAGTCTGAGCCGCTGCCCACGCCGCTTGCGCATACACATGTCCGCCATATGCTCTCCCCATTGACTTGATGTGAGTACCTCCAGGGCAAAATGGCTGAGCTGTCGAGCGATATGTAACCTCGTTGATCGTCTCCAATCGCATCAGATCCACGAAAGGGATGTAGGTGTTTCCGGCTGCTTGTCTAGACATTCTTCCCGAAGATCTGCGACCGGTGGAATGAATTCTATTAGATGTATGTCTCTTACAAAGAGGCGTAAGAAGACGATGGTCGATGTTCTGACAATAGCCGAGGTCCGGCGGCCTTTCCAACGTTTCGTTCTCTCTTTCCCCTTGGTGAACACATTAATTGGGACAGACTGCCCCCCAACATCTGGTGAATATATTCCAATATATTTGGTTCCGGAGAGCCCGCCTCATTGCGAAGCAAATGTCCTTTGGTCACTGCCAAACAACTACATAAGTATTGGTGATAATCGGAAAATGAAAGAGACCGCCCTTTCGTGTTACTTAAGTGCCATTTTTGCGTTACGGCGGCAATTTGTTTCCAACACCACGCCTGCACCACCTGCCTGTCGATATGCGTGTCTTGAAGACCATGACACACGCCTGGCATCTTTTAACCACGCATGGCATCTCGTAAGAACGGACGGCTAACGCTAACGGAAACGGGATCTGTTCAATACATTTAGGACGAGAAGGCTAGCAACAAAAGAATTGAAGATGAAGGTCGGACTCAAAAGAGAAATCTAGAGCCTGTTTCGCGAGCTCCAAGATGCACCACCAGCACACCAATCCGTGCAATGTTGGTGAAGCCACGGGTATCTCGAGTCCAAGGGTGACCAAAAGTCATATTGCGGCAAGTCATATAAACCCACGGTACGTCATGTTCGGTGGTTATTTGGCTCAAGTATTGCAAAGTACGAATGCATCATCAACCATTCGAACTGACAGGAATTGTCGGAAGTCCCCATCCAGGATGCTCTTGTAGGCGTGTGATAAGGCAAGGCAGCGTTTGAGACTTGAGCTACATGCAATCACTTCCTGACCAGCGGCTGCCGACTCGTTGCAAATGGTCAGCATGCGTGCCAATTACTGCGAGCAATTGCACCGCGAGCAGTCGTGAGCGTGTGGCTGGGCGGACGCTACGCAAGCGGATGTCAGGTAAGAATTACGATAAACACCATCAGTCTCCAAGGTCACATACCAGTACGATCCCAAGTCGGACAAAACGTCAAAAGGCGCGAGGGATGATTGGCGCAACGACACAGCAAGACGTGCAGGTTTCACAAACGCATGGTTCGTGCACACATTCTTGCCTTTGCTCGGACGACCGCTTTCGTTGTGTTGCTGTATCTCCACGTACGCAAGCAAATACTTGCCAGATACCATGCCAGTAGTATTATCTACCCATTGCTCGCTGCTGACTGCTATGCTGAGACACACTTTCCTTCTTGCAACATAACTCGGAATTTCCTTTTCTTGGGATACGACTAGGCAACAACCTTACCTCTCCATCATCATCGCACACGACCGTAAAGATGGCGGACGAGTTTCAACAGATCGAAGCGCCGGTGACGGTGAAGGTAAGTTAACTTGTCTCCGAAGTAGGGTGCTCTGCTAACGAACACTTCCACAGGCTTATCTCATGTGTGCTTTCGCAGCCTTCGCCGGTATGCTGTTCGGCTACGATTCTGGATACATTAGCTCAGTCCTCGGCATGCGACAATTCAAACTCGACTACGGCCGCATCGTCACCAGCGCAGACCAAAACGCAGTCACACCTGTTGGAGATTCAGACGTGTACTACGATTACACCACCTGGCAAAAGTCACTCGTCGTCTCCATTCTCTCGGCGGGTACTTTCTTCGGCGCACTTGTTTCCGGCTCCCTCGCCGATCGCTATGGACGACGCACGACCATCATCATGGGCTGTTTGATCTTCATAGCAGGTGTGGTGTTCCAGGAGTCTGCTACCTACGTCGAGGCACTCGTCGTCGGCAGATTGGTAGCAGGCTTCGGCGTCGGGTTTGTGTCGGCCATCAACATCTTGTACATGTCAGAGGTCGCTCCTCGCAAGGTCCGTGGTGCAATCGTCTCTTGCTACCAGTTTGCGATCACCATTGGAATCATGCTCGCTTCCTGTGTTGGCTATGCGACGCAGGACCGCACGGACACTGGTGCATACCGCATTCCCATTGCAATCCAGTTCCTGTGGGCCATCATTTTGGCTACCGGTCTGTTCTTCCTTCCGGAGTCGCCGCGTTACTTTGTCAAGAAGAACGATCTCGACCGCGCAGCTTCCGCACTGGCAAGAGTCCGTGGCCAACACAAAGATAGCGACATGATTCTTGATGAGCTGGCGGAGATCGTGGCCAACTACGAGTACGAGAAGGACATTGGTGAGGAGGGATGGAGGGGCTGCTTCGCGGGTGGATGGAAGCGCAACTCCAACCTGCGCAAAATCTTGATCGGTACCATGCTGCAGTTCTGGCAGCAGTGGACGGGCATCAACTTCATCTTCTGTAAGTGAGCTCGACACCAGTGGAGAATAATTGCAAGGCTGACACACAGACAAGACTACAACACCACTTTCTTCCAGACAGTCGGCTTGCAGAATCCCTTCCTGATCTCCATGATCACCACAGTCGTCAACGTCTGTTCCACGCCCATCTCATTCTACACCATTGAGAGATTCGGTCGTCGCCCGCTGCTCATCTGGGGCGCTGTCGGCATGACAGTCTGCGAGTTCGTGATCGCCATCGTCGGTACCGTCTCTGAAGACTCGAGAGCGGCCAGCTACGTCTTGATCGTCTTCGTCTGTCTTTTCATCTTCTTCTTCGCCTCGTAAGTCCAGAAGCCCGTTCCGCTGTTTTGATATTCGCCAGCTGACAGTACCACAGCACCTGGGGCCCAGCCGGGTGGGTCATTATTGGAGAGATCTTCCAGCTTCCCATCCGTTCCAAGGGCGTCGCCATTTCCACCGCTTCAAACTGGTTCTGGAACTGCATCATCGGTGGGATATGTTAGCATTGGCACCAGTCGACTTCTTACTGACTTCGTCACAGGCGTGATCGTCCCCTACATGGTCGACCCAGGCTACGGCAATCTCGGCTCCAAGGTGTTCTTCATCTGGGGCGGGCTGTGCAGCTGCAGTATTTTCTGGGCCTACTTCTTCGTACCCGAGACCCGAGGCCTAACTCTCGAACAAGTCGACAAGATGATGGAAGAAGTCACAGCCCGTAAGAGCGCTTCGTGGAAACCTCACGAGCATTTCGGGCGCGCGACTGCGTTCAGCAGGAAGAGCGAGCTCATCGATCCCGCCGCCGCACCGGCTGAAAAGCGGGTCGACTTGTAGATTCCGTTCGCTTTGGAAGATTCGAAGGAAGAAGGGGAAGGGGGCTAACACTATTAATAATAATATCGGGGGTGGAGTCGAGCACGTTGCGCGATGCATTATTATGATTGTTGTCATTTGGGTGTGTCCGCATTTCAGCAGGGGATTGATCATTGGCGTGGTCATTGGCGATCGTACTTCCGTATTTGTTCGCAAGGGCGTTGGTGAGTGCCGTCTTAGTGGCATCTCAGAAACGAATGATTTCTCTTCCAATTAATTGGCTTGTACGTGGTATTTGTTCGAGGTTGTCGCTGGTGACGATTGCTATCGGTTGATTGATTGGATTAATTGAATTAAATGGCATTGATGGGGTGACAGTCTAATATATGGGGCCTCAATATCTCTTTGTTGATTGCTTACGATCCTGGGCAGGGCATGCAGGCAAGAGTCGGCAGGATGCTCGAATGCGGAGCGCTCCTCATCTCTCGACTCGCGCCTAAAGCACCTGTAGACAACCTTAGTCTTAGCTTAGTATCGACCGTTTGACCATCGATTGCGTCTACCTACCCTGCCGTGCCTACCGACGCACCTAGCATCTCCTCCATCCCACCAACATCCGCCACTAGCTGCCTTAAGGTACTCGATCACTTCCACCACCGCTACCACCTCCACCACCAACCAGTATACTGCCAGTACACCACTCCCCGTCAGCCGCCCGTTCAACCACCATAGCCCGGCCCAACACCGTCGCACCGTCGGCAACGCTGTCGCACAAACCGCCCGATCTAGCCCTACGTGCGTGCGTGTGGTGAAACAACAAGCTGACAGTCCGACCGGAACCGCGTGTTGCCCTACACAAAGAGCCAGCCCATCCGCCGCCACGCACTCGCCCGTCGCGCCGCCGCTCGCAGCCGCGGCCGACCTCACTTGTCTCGCCCATCCTGGCTCATCAACTCACCTTCGACCAAGCTTACGCTGGACAACCCGTCTCCGCCGCCAAAGGCTCCTGGCTTGCTCGAGTCTCCCATCGCGCGAGTCACATCCCCGCCCGCACCGCTGTCGGAGGAGGAGGAGGAGTCGCAGGAGGCGATCCTGCGAAACCGAGCAACAACTCTCTGCCGCTGCGCAGCGCAGCGCCCGCTGCCGTCTCGCATGAACGGTTACCGAGCTTGCAGAAGGTCACCACTGCAGAGTACAGGCCCAACCCGGGCAGCCCGCACAGTTCCAACAGCCCGATTGAAAGCGACTTTACGCCCACGCCAATAGACGCCAGCTTTGGCGACAGGATAGACTTGCCGGCCGACCGAGCTGTAGGAGGATCCGGGTTGCAACTGCAGAGGACTAGGAGTGGGACTTTACGCGCTGGGGATCAGGCTGGAAGCAGAATGGACCGCTACGCACGACAAGTGGGAGACCACACTTACGACAGCGACGCGGATGCCGACGACGAGTTTGAGCGCTCATTCGTTGCGTCGCCAACGGTCCCTGCGCACTTCGCTGACGCCGAGTCAGATCTCCCGTCCGAGTCTGAGGACGAGCGGGAATCTGTCGGCGGCCAAGATACGCCTACAACACAAGGATGGATGGAGAGAGGAGAAGGGCGCAGTCCGACGGGAAACATTATGCAATGGACAGAAGATCAAGTTGCGGATTATGTTGCCGCTCTCTCGCCTGCGCTGAAGCATTACGGCCGTACTTTCGCGGAAGAAGGTATCAACGGCGAGGCATTGATCGCATTGCACCATGATGAGCTGAGAGAGCTTGGCGTCAGCGCTGTCGGCCACAGACTGACAATCTTGAAGGCTGTCTATGAACAAAAGAGGCGTTCGGGTATCACAATTGAGGAGGACGATTATGTTCCTTTGTGTACGTTATCCTTTCCTATACACCGAAGAACTATCAAACTGACAAATGTTACAGCTGCAGAGGGCGACAAGGGCGATCTTTCGGCCACTCAGGATGACCTTGCGAGAGTGATCGAATCCATTCGCATGCGCGATCAGCGCATAATTGCAGCCGAGGCAGAGTTACGTGCTTTGAAGCAAGACCTGGATCGCATTTCAGATGAGAACAAAAAGATGCGCGAGGAAGCCCTCCCTATCATGCGACTTATGAAGGATCAGCGAACACCACTGCCAGATCCAGCAGGCGGCACAATTCCCTCACCACGCGACACCGATCCATCGAAATTAAGCGAAAACCTGGCGCCGGTCAAGGAAAGCAAAGGAAGTTCACTCAGTCGGAAATTCAGCACGAAGAAGCTGTTCCTTGGTAGTGCTCCGAAACAGACATCACCCACCCACCCACCTCGATCTTACACTCCACAACCAAGAGAAGTACGCGACGACACCGGCACTCACCTCGAAGCCAGCGCCGCAGCGATGGCAGCCAGTAGCCACTTGACGGCCAGCATGACTGCACAGACGAGCCCGAACGGCTTGCAATCCCAGCAACTCTCACCAACAAGCCCAGCATATTCAAATCAACCGTCGTCCGCAGGCTCATATCACAATCCCCCCGGCTCAGCAGCAGGGCGAAACTTCCCCAGGGAAGCCACTCGACACGACCGCGGCGGCTACAGTCATGCAGATGACACGGGGACTGGTTTCAGCAGCCAGGCGACCACACTTACTTCGTGGCCGCAGGCTGCGAGTGATCAGGCCTCGATACGCCGTGAAGAACGCGATAGAGCAAGGAGACAGGCGCCAACGCCTAGTCCGCGAGAGGATGATGGAATGCGAGAAAGAGATCGTGGTGATCGGTATGAGCCATGTGCAAAAACCATCCGCGGGTCATTTGGCTAACAAGTTCTGACAGGGACAATCCTCAAGTCGAGATATTCAAATCCTTCCGCGTAGCCATCAACGATCCTTGCGAAGTTGTACTTCCAGTTGTAAGTGTTCAATTTCTCTCCCCCCATCAGCCTACGGCAGGGAAAAGATGTTCATGGAACATCGCCTCTTTGACTTGCAGCGCCATGCCATTGTAAAACAAATCCCTGTACTAACAACCCTTTCCCCCCAAGGCCCTCAAACGCTACAATATCCACGACGACTGGCGGCAATACGCTCTCTACATCGTCCACGGCGACCAAGAGCGTTGTCTTGGCCTGAAAGAGAAACCTTTGCTCCTCTTCAAACAACTAGACAAAGAAGGCCGCAAACCAATGTTCATGCTCCGGCGCCATGCGAGTCCGCAAGACGGCTGGAGCGGTGCGGCCAACAGCGGCGGCGGCGGTGGCGGTGGCGGAGGAGGCAGCGGCAGTGGCAGCGGTGGAGGGGGTGGTGGGTTTGATGCTGCGAGCGTGAGCGGCAGCACGATTGGCGCGGGGGGCAAAACTGTCCCTGGGGGCGTACTTTGATTGATTGATCAAGGATTCTTCGAAAGCGGATTTGAATGTTTGGTACTTCTGGATGAGGCGATTGGGTATCTTGAACGATGGATGATCGAGCTCGAAAGACGCGCCCAGCAGATGGGGCCATCTGGTCTCCTGGGTCTCCTTACAGCTGGATGACGGACGGATGGATGGCGGGAAACGTGAAGTGAAGTGGAACGAAATGAAAACCATCGAAGACAATTGTTTCTTCGTCTTCTTCATGGTCAAAAGGCACCTTCTCTCGTTGGTTTCTCTATGTGATTCGAAGATCGCTTTTTGTGACGTGTCGTTTCATTATGTAAGATAGATCTCTCGTTTCGTCTACACACTGATCGTCCTGAAGACGCCGAGGCCACTGCCGCCAGTAGCAAGAGCCACGCCGGGGATCTGCGGGTGCCAGTGCGACTCCTTGACCATATCCATGTAGTGCACGAACAGCAGCTGGGGTGGCACGTCTTTGACGTCGGCCGTGTATTTGCTCTCCTCGTCGTCTAGCTCGACGGCCAAGTCCCACAGCGTCAGCGTGTTGTCGCCCGCGCACACGCTGATGATACTGTCGTCTGTCGGATGCCACTCGAGCGAGGTGATCTGCTCCTTGTGGAAGTCGAAAGCCGCCACGGGTTTGGCGCTCGCGGCCGTTGCTGGGTTCTTCCACGCTCGCAGGTCGTGGATGCTGAAAGTGCCGTCGTCGTGGCCGGATGCCAGCAGGTGCGGTGTCAGTTTCGACCAGGATAGCACGTTGACGTCGGACTTTGAGACTTGGACCGACAGAGCTGGCGAGCGCGACTTGCTGCGGGAGTCCCAAATCTTGACCGTCCCATCGGCTGAGCCAGAGGCGAAGACATTGCGCTCGTTGGGCGACCATTGCAGTTCCTCAACGCTGCTGGTGTGCCCGGTGAAGGGAGTGGTGTCGGTCACGAAGCCGCCGCCTTCCGTGCGAGTGGTGACGAAAATCTTGCCGGATGCATCACCGGTGAGCAACTTGCCGGCTGGGACCAGGGGTGACCAGTCGAGCGCATAGCCTTCGACACCTTTGTGTGCGCGGATGGTGCTGATGGGCTTGTTGGCGGCGGCTGGGATGACGAAGCCAGGAGTATCGAAGGAGGTAAGGTGCGGTGTTACGTCGTGGACGAGGACATCGCCGCTCTCTTGCATGGATGCTGTGATGGTGGTTGGAGGCGCGGAAGAGGAGGCTTGCGGGGACTGGTGTGCGCGGATGCGGTTGGTGGTCGAAGTCAGAGGGATGGCCTTGGTCTCAAGAATAGCATCGTCGTCCTGGTCTTCGTCGTCTGACTCTTCATCCGAGTCCTGGTTCTGCGCCTCGTCGTTGCGCGACAGACCAGAGAGCTTCATGACCATGAGCTGATTCTCCCTCTCGCGGCCCTGTGCAGCTTGCGTACCTGCGACAGCATAGACGGTCGCGGGATAACTCTTCCTGTCGTCGCCGAGCTGGTCGCGCACGATGTCGAAGCTGAGACATGGCCATGTGGTTTCCAGCGAGTGCAGCATCTCGTATGTGCTCAGATCGGGAGACAGCGTCTGGTTGGCGTCCAGCTTATGCCGGCCTGGAATGAAGGTTTCCTTGTCGACATCCATTGCACCGCTCTCTGCCTGCTCTGCTTCCCGCTCCTCGTCTGGTCGGCCATCTACGCCGGCTTCCAGAATCTCATCCTCGCTCTCGAACTCGTCCTCGAACTCATCTTCAAAGTCCTCGCCGTCTGCGACTTGAGAGTTGGCGATCGGCCTGTCGCCGGCCTTGAGAGCCTGAGGCGAGTTGTTCTCGTCGTCTTGTGCTGGGCGTTTAGACATGGTTGTTGCTAATAGGTAGTCAAGAAAAAAGATGGTGTTGCTTCGCGACTTCCACGCCTATGACCGCAGTCTTCAAATTTATCGACGAGGGACAATCGATAAGAATCTTCTGCCTCAGGCGTCAATGAGTGGACCCACTCTGGAAATTATGAAGCAATCGAGACGGATCCTGCGTGTCATTCTCAGGTCATGTCCCAGTTAATCTGCCGCCTAAGAAAGCGATCAATAGTTGAATTGTGGCGTAAGTCGTTGATTGGCTATCATTGTTTGGGTTCACATACACTACGTACTAAGGTACCTTACCGCAACGCCTCTCTTGCGTGTGCCTGCGCAACGCGGACAGGAGCTGCAAGACACGTTCGACATACACATCGTGTCTCCCTTCACTTCCTCCTCGTCACCTGACTTTGCCGCTGAACCACCGGCTCACATTAAACTGCAAGACAGACTCCCAACAACTAGCCGTTCGCTCGTTCAACAGCCCGCATCCACCCCCACGTGAGCTCCGACAACTTGCACGCGGTCAAACACCTCGATCCGACCACACACGAGCCGACCGTCGCTGGCGCGTAAGCACCTTTTGCACCTGCAGCGGTCATTGAGACATCCGCGCAGAAAGTGCCCCCGTCCGGTCTCGCACTGCATCATCTACACCCGCGCCAAACATGGATACACCTACAGACCCGCAGGCCACTCCGGGCAGCAGCAGCAACATTGACGACGCCAGCATGCACACCATCACCGCCTCCTCGCTCCACAACCAGAACAACAACCCCACCTACGATGCGCGCCCGCAAACCTCCTACTCAGACACTGGCTTCAGCCGCGCCTACTCACAGTCTGCCGATAACACCCCGGACCGGGAACAGAGGGGGGATGGCTTGAGCAGGCCACCGAGCACAAGCGGCCAGGGCGGTCAATATGGCGACAACCGGTCAAAGGCAGAGAAGAACTCGAGCGTCGTAATCAAAGTCGGTATGGTGGGCGACGCACAGATCGGCAAGACCAGCTTAATGGTCAAGTATGTCGAGGGCAGCTGGGACGAGGATTACATTCAGACACTTGGTAAGACTTATTAGTGGGCGCGGTTGCTCAAAGCACGGCTAATCAGGTTTCAGGCGTCAATTTCATGGAAAAGACAATCTCCATCCGAAACACAGAGATCACATTCTCCATTTGGGATCTCGGCGGACAGCGCGAGTTCGTCAACATGCTTCCATTGGTCTGCAACGACGCCGTTGCCATCCTCTTCATGTTTGACCTCACCCGCAAATCGACACTGAATTCGATCAAGGAATGGTATCGTCAGGGACGTGGTTTCAACAAAACCGCAATCCCTTTCCTGGTTGGCACCAAGTACGATCACTTCGTCAACTTTCCCAAAGAGGAACAAGAGGAGATCTCGTTGCAAGCGAAAAGATTCGCCAAAGCGATGAAGGCAAGCTTGATCTTCAGCTCGACAAGCCACAGCATTAACGTGCAGAAGGTAGATGATCCCGTCCCCCTCTTGCATCTAATGGACTCGCTAACACCATTGCAGATCTTCAAAATCGTCCTCTCAAAAGCCTTCGACCTGCGTTGTACGATTCCGGAAATCGAAAACGTGGGCGAGCCACTCCTCCTCTACCAATCCGTTGGCTAAAGTCGAAACGCCCGATCAAAAAACAAACAAGAAACCATGGAGAAACGCGAAAAGAAAAAAAAGATTATGTCCGCTAATGAAAACGACCTTTGATACAGAGGGACTCGCAGGAAGGAAAACGAGCCTGGCGCCTGTTGATCACCGAGGACTTGATGGCTGGAAAAGAAACGGGCTCTTGGCTGGGCTGTAATCTTCGCATAAACTTCTTGCACGTTCGGCTGCTGGCTTTCGGCATGGGGTGCAATAAATTCAGGGAGAGAATTGGTGTTTTTTTGTTTGGGGCATTGGGACCTGCAGCTTTGAGCTGGGTGGCAGCGTCACGGGGCCGTATTGTATCGATCGGCAGCGCATGTAAGGCTAATTTCCTTATTGTTCGAGAGGTGTCGAAATAACCTTCTTTTGGCGCAGTAACTAATGCTGTCTACAAGCTGAAGGAGCAATGCTCTCTTCTTGAAACCTGACTCGTGACTTCTCTGCCTCTGCGTCCTTTTTCTAATCAATCCACCTCGAATTCGTTTAGACGCCCTTTTTTGCTTCGCTCTCTAGAACACATAGCAACCCTCCAAGCGCCATCATCTATCATGTATTGTATACACACTCCCAAATCACACCCGTTCACATGAGAGGTGCAATCGGCCTACTGACACCCTGCTACCCTCAGTAGGCACGTATCGCTGAGGACCGAGGACGAGGACGGCATTCGCCAAGACATGAACGGGTAGTCAGGTAGATGTGAAGTGGGATACTGCCGAAAAAAGGCACCCAAACATAATGTACAAAATTACAAGTGACAAATATATACAATGACGGCAAACAACAAGTAAGAATTTACAACGGCGGCAAGCTCTCACGGCAGTTGGGACACTGCAGCCGATACTTCATCCAGCCCTCCAGACAGGGCGTGTGGAAAATGTGCCTGCACGGCGTGACCATGTACAGTCTCCTGGCCAGCACGAAGCCGCCCGCGACGTCGCTGGCGGCCTCGCCCGCTTCCACGACGGGCACTTCCAAGTCTTGCATGCAGATGGCGCAGTCGAAGGTGCGCTTGCCTTTGCCCTTGTCTTTGGACTCTTTGTGCGTGGCCAGAGAGTTGCGGCGACCGCTGGTGTCCGTCCCTGTGACGGAAGCGCGGCGTGAGGTGGGTGGGGAGGCGTCGTTGGAAGATGTGGAGGCGCCGAGGGGAAGAGTTGCGCCCTCTTCGTCGTAGCGTAGGACTGGGTGGTAGTCGTACGCAGACGGAACCCAGCTCTCGCGCACAAACCAGCGCGGGCCCAAGAGGTCTTGAGAAGCGAGCATTACGACTTGGATCCATTGCCAGAAAACGAGAGTTGCGATACTGTAGTAGTCCACGCTTGCGAAGAGGACATTGTGGGGATAGGCGTAAAAATACGCAAACGGTAGCAAGCGGAGAGCCGACTGGCCGAGGACAAAGTCCCATTCGAGAGCGCGGCGGCAGTTACGCTGCACGTTGCGGGTGATTTGAGGGATCCAGAAGGAGAGATATACGAAGGCCAGCAGTGTGAAGAAACCGCGTTGGAATGCTGAAGGCCAGCCGAGAGCGTTGATCGAGATGAAGACTGTGCCGAAGAGCATGAGGAAGAACCGTGCGTAATGGTAGCCGAATGTGGGCACACGCGAATTGGTGATGGCTTCAACGAGTGCGTTGTGTTGCTCTTCGGTCAACGGCTGCAGTGGCTGAACTTGTTGAAGACCTGCTTGGTCGGATGGCATGTAGAACAAGGGAGCTTCGGCAGTGCCGGGTCGTGGGGCAGTTGCAGGAAGAGGCAGTGTACCCTCTTGCGTGTTGGGACTCGTAGTGCTTGTCTCGGTCGTCGTCTGTTCCGGTTCTGGATTCGCAGCAGCATTTGCCGCCGCCAGTTCAGCGGCAGCAGCCTGTCGTCTTTCTCTGGCCTCCCTGATCTCAGTCAATGCCGCTTCCCTGCGTCTGAGCTGTTCTTCGACTTCCACACGCTCCCGTTGTCTCAGTTCTGGCGCTTGCACGCTCCATATCTGAAGAAGAAATTGCATGCCGAAAAACAGCATGCCAGTGAAGCTCATGAAAGCTAAAGCCATCAGGCCCATTGCCAAGCCATCGGTGACAGCACCGAGGGTCGCGCATGCCAACGTAGTGAAGCCGTCCCCCATCGCCATGCCGAGAATTGTATGAAAGCTGATCCGGCTCCTCGTAGATGGCGTGCTAGACTCGCCCATCTGCTTCTTGATCAAAGCCAGTTGCAATCCTAGAGCAACCATGTAGATCAACAGGTGATGGCGACCCTGGCCGGCCAATACTTGCGCTTTTGGGCCCACCAGATGATTTGCGAGCTTTGGAGAGAAATCGGGTGGACCTTGTGACGTGAGTATGTAGCCGCAGTCCGGAGAGAAAGCAGTCATCTGGAAACGCATCTCAGGTGGTGGAGGTATCATCGAACCAGTGGGGAACCGAAGCTCGCGCTCAATGAACGACAAAAACGCAGACGAGTAAGGAGAACCGAACGAAGTCGGCTCCAACTGCTGCAGCCACACCACCAGCTCACATTGCGGAGCACCCATGGAGTCATCTGGCACGCCCTCATGGCGAGTCGACCAAGGATTATGTGTGAGGATATCACGGTCGATTTGCCGTTGAATTTTTCTCGAAATCGATTCGTTGAGGACGGTGCGCGTGAGATTGAAAGTGTAATCCGTTGGTGTAAAGTGAGGAAGTGCGAAAATTCCGGCAAACTTGCGGCTGGTTGTTGTCAAGATCGCTTGGCCGACACTTTGTAAATAAATGCCCCTCAGCATCATCTCATACTCATTGCCAGTCTTGTCGTCCGATAGTTTGAGCTCAACGTTCATTTCGGTGATGTTGGCAACACCGCTCAGACCAAGCGTTTCACTCGCCTGGTCTTTCTCACTAAATTGGATGCTCACGTCTCCCTCAACGCCCGTCAAGTTTCGCCCAAAGTGACGCTCTCGTCTTGGACCTCCGAATGGATCTTCTCTTGCGTACTCTGTAAGGTTAAGCGTAGGCGATTCGATGACTTTCTCCAGATCGGAATGCGCCCACCGTCCATGGACATAACCTGTGACGTTTTCGTAAAGTGGATACGGTCTAGGTTCTCTGACCTCGCCTCGCAAAGCTCCCTGGGTCCATTCTGACAACTGGGTCACGTGTTTTTTGATTTGCGACAAAGAGGACCAGGTGTAGCCCCGTTCAGGCTCGAAACCTGTGAGATTAAGGTCGGCATAGCCTGTTGCACCATCGAAGCGCGAATCTATGAAAGACGAATTTTGAAGCACTTCAAGAGAACGTTGCTCTTCAGCGATGGCGTCTTTCAGAGTCGCCCTATTTCCAAGCCCGTGATTAACGGGTTGCGGCGTTGGCGACAGTATAATCCATGTCAAGATAAGGATCGGGAACAGTGCCCCTCTCCTGTCGGCCATTCATGTGGAATGGCTAAGTAGCCAGGGCAGCCGACGATGAGATATGGAATAGAGATGTGATGGGATACACGGAAGGTGTAGGTAGAGTTCGGGAAGTGAGGTGTCCCGTGAGAGGCGACAGCCTTAGTATCCCGACGCTAGCGGGGGTTAGCGGCAGCAAGGGAGTCCTATCGTTGTTGATTGCGGGGGATAAGGAAGCTCTTGCCTACCTACCTTACACCTTACCATGTGATCATCTGTGGTATCTGCTAGCAGATATAGCACGATACAGAGGTAATCCACACGAGCTCTATAGCGTCGACACTGACTCCTACTGAGCTCCATTCACCGTCGCCTCCATTCGCCTCTATCTCTCTCTCTCTCTCTCTCTCCTCGAGGCGAACTTACACTCTTCTCACTTCCACTCTCTCTCCTCTCCAGTGAAAGCGACCATCAGCGTAGGTAAGCTTGTCGAACTGCCCCACCGCCGACCTCCCTCCCTCCCTTCCGTCCTCCAGGCATCAGGCAACCAGAGCCGCCTTTCGCCTTTACCTTCACACACACGCACACACACAGCTCCTTCACTTTCGTGTGCTTTGTCCAACTCTCCCACCGCCACTACACAAAACAGTCGCTGAGATCACCACCTCCATCGCCTGTCGTCTTCCCAGCACGCACGCATACACCCACTGATTGACCGGCCGACCGACTTGTCACATTCACTGCCTGTCGTACACCATCGACATGGCAGGCAGTCACGTCCACAAGACAAAGCTGACCAAGCAAGACAAGACCATCAGCCCGAACATCACTCCGACTCATCCCTCGCACTCCACCACCAACGACACCTTCGAATTCCCGCTTCTCAACATTGACGGATCACTGCCCGACCTTATCGAGACTCACCCTCCGCAAGGCCAGCGCACCCCGCCAGCCGCCCTGAGCACTCTCGGCCTCAAAATGGCCCACGACACCACCACTGACAACCTCACTGACCTCAACGATGGTCAGTATGACATGGTAGACGACGCTTCCGATGTCTCCAACGACACCAACGAGACTGTCAGCATTGCTTCTGACAACCTCGCCTCCGATGATGAAGACAACATCCTCACGCCTGAAGAGTCCGACGGCGTGAGAGACCTCGATGATTTGCTTGAGATGCCCGACCACCCCTCGACAACCGGATATGTTGCCGACCCTGTTCGTCAGCAGATGTTTATGCGCACTAGAGAGCTCAAGCGAGAGCTCCGCAAGGCACATGAGGAGCAGGCTGCTCTCCAGAAAGAGCATGAAAGCAACGAGAGGGAGAAGACCCTGGACAGCTTCCTGTCGGAAGACTTGGAGACACCCCGCCAATCCACCATGAATGCATTCATGTCATCCTCGACCATTCCTGTTGACGAGAAGGACATGTTGTCAGGTGGGAGCAACATGAGCACGAGCCCTTGCTCTTCTCATTCGGAGCCAAGCAAGGCTTCTGCTAAGCGCCTCTTCAAGATCGGCTCATGGGGAAAGCTACAAACATGCTCAGCCAATTTGTTCATGAAGGCCATGCCGGTTGCGATCATGGGTCTCATCCTCAGCTTGACCTTCTACCTCCACTCCACTTGCTCCTTCCTACAAGTTGATACTCGCCGCGAAGCCTTGTCAAGCGCACTGTTCCAGCTCTCTAACACAAGCGACACTATGAAGGTCTTCGACATCGAGCATCTGCTCCCTGTGCCTACGCCACTTAACTCTACTACCAACATCTTCGGTTTGTCAGAGAAGGGCACTCTTGATGTACATTTCCAGGGCGTGAATCCCAACTACATCATCGTCTCGCTTCCCAGGAGGAGCTACAACCCTAGCCCTCAGATCACATCTACCCACGTTCTCAAAGGAGACAAGTCTGTGGCATTCAACCAGACCAAGCTGATCGACAGCGTCTACGCAATCACCATTGACCCACAAGAAGCTCATGGTATCGTCAGCGTCACTATGCTATGCAGCAACCCTACATGGAACATCACCGTCTCCCACAACTTTGGCCATCGCTTCTTCCAAATGCCAAACTTCGAAAAGGCCCGTACCGATATCAGCAACACCGTCACCAAGGATGTTGCCGTTGCTCGTGCGGGAGCTCGCGGTCTCACCGATCGTGTGACTGCTGGTATTGCCGCGACACATAACGTGAGCTCGCACCTTGCCCACCAGATGAGCCATGAAGCTCAGATTCTTGCCAACACTGCCACTTCAATACTCGGCAAATTGTACTCTACCTGTCCCACTACCGCCGAGATGCGCAAGGATCTGGTCTCCATTCAAGACGGCTTCGCCCGTGCCGAGACCCAAGTCGACGACTTCGTGGCGGACATGGCAGGAAGGGTTAAGCGCTCAGTTATGGAGCCGCTGGCCATTGCACAAGATCGTGCCGGTAGAATCCGTGCCAAGTACTTTGGCGGTGAGGCGGAACGAGAGAAGGTCTGCACGCGTGAAAAGCCGGTCAGGGATTTCACTGCCTCGTTCTTCTCACCTCCGCCCAAGGTTCCTGACACCAAATCAAAGCGATACGGCAAAAGCGGCGAATTGGTCGAGAAGAAGACCTGCGGTTCCTGCAACGCCAACAAGATGAGCCTGCCCAAATCCAAAACCGGACGTAAGCAGGCTTGCAAGCAGGGGAAGCAAGGTTGCAGTCAGCACTTTTAGCTTACAGCGACGGGCGTCTTGTTCGAAGGATCAACCGCTTGTTTCACCTCCTCCACTCCTTCGCAGTTATGCATAAGCTGAACGGCCCATCAAAAGCCCGTTACCCAGCTAGTCCTGTGGCTTGAGCAAATGCAATTGAAAGACGCGCGAGGAACGGTCCATGAAACGGCGCGATGTGGCGTTAGAGTTACCTCCCCAGACGGAATACTCTTGGGTGTTAATGTTTTGGGTTTTCGATTTTTTGGGGGGCGGGGGAGAGTGCCTTTACCCTCTGCTTCTTTTCCTATATTTCCCCTCTGTCGGCGCTAGCAGGAGCCTGATACCACCACACCCTTTCTTACTCACTTACCCACCCCCACCCAGCACAGCACAGCGAACGGTGCAGTACGATCGAAGGGAAGGTGCTCTTCACTTTACGTAGATAACTATGCGGCCATGATTATGACAACACACACCACACCAGATACGATACGATACCTTTTGGGACAGATTTGATAGCGTTACGAGTTCAACCGACTTTCCTCCTTCTCTTCTCCTACTCCTTCGTCGTCATTATTCTCAATTTACTCTTTCGATGTACATGCATAGACTTCAAAGTGTTGCATAGAGCATATCTACGATTTTCTGGTGGTAGAAGCAAGATCAACAGTTGCGATTTGACCCGAACACCTGTTGGTACACTTGAGCGAAGATTTTGTGCAGCGAAGAAGGCATTGGTTTCGACAATGTGTCATTTTCATTCTGGGACAGAAGATGATTGATGTTTATCTCTGACCCTCAATCTCTCAATGTCACTTTCTTTGTTTAGATGCAGAAAAGGCCGTGGTTCGAAGCATTAGTCCTCATAAATTTATAATGCAGGTGGGTAAAACAGGGTAAATGGGTTGCAATCGCAGAAACGCTCGAGGAAAAAGATTCAAAAGGGCCAAAGGCGAGAGAACAAGTCCCTCTTGTAGAACACAAAAAACAAGACCGCCGCCGGGTGTATGAAGAGGGGTGGATAGTGGTGTTGGTTAGTTGGCAGTGTCGTAGTCGGTCGGCGTACGCAGCTCGCGCGCCGCCGGCATCTTGCTCTTGACAGAAGGTAAGAAGGGACAGCAAGTCCAAAGAGACACGACTAGTGCTCCATGATCTTCCAGCCCTCCTTCGCCCAAGAGCGCAAGAAGAACAGCGCGCCGAGCACGACGCCGAAGCCCGACAAGCCTAGCGCGACGTACCAGGCGCAGCGGATGCCGTAGACGGTGTCTGCTTCGGTGCCGTCGTGGGCGATGACGTTTGCTTCGACGGTGCCGGCGATTCCCAGGCCGATCGAGATGGAGTAGTTGACCATTGTGTTGACGAGCGAGGCCGCCAGGCCCTGGTGTTCTTTGGGCATGGCGTTGGAGAGGATTACTGTGGCGGCTGGGAAGGACATGTCCATGCCGAAGGCTGAGGGGAGAAGGAGAATTAGTATTTTGCGATGATGATGATGATGATGATGATGATGATGATGATGATGATGCGACGAGGGAGAAGACAAGTGGAGACTTACGCATGATCAGGATGGACACGAACATTTGCGCCCAGTAGGTTTGATGCGCGGGTTGAAAGGCTGCGACAAGTTCGCCGATGAAGAATGCCAGCATGGAGACCATGATGGTGAATGAGACGGGAGTGTGCGTGAGCATGAAGCCCGTCACTCCTGCGGCGAGGAGACCACAGATCATGGCAGGGACGAACTCGGCTGAGATGAGGAGAGGCGTTTGGCCGCGGACCTCCAGTAAGAAGCGCCAGCAGAAGTGGATCCAGATTCCAAACGATCCCCATCCGATGCCGACGAGCGCCATCGTGTACACGACTGGTTTGGTCAGGACGGAGACTGGGATGAGCGGTGATACCGCGCGAGCCTCGACCCAGACGAAAGCGATGAGACACAGGAGTCCGATGATGAGCAGGAAGTAGACGTGCGGCGTGTCCCAGCCGAACAATGGCGCGTTGTTCCATGCCACGTTGACAAGGACCAGGCCCGAGACTCCAAGCACTGAGCCTGTCCAGTCCATGCCTGGTCTGTCAGTGCGTCCTGCGAATTGGGCATCGTGAGCGAGCGATTTGGGCACTGCGATGACGGCGAAGATCGAAAGAGCCCAGCAGGTGAAGGCGTAGGACCAGAAAAGCCAAGGCCACCATGTAAGTTGCGCAAATATACTCGCAAACAATGCTCCGATCACAAAGCCCCATGGAGCCATGGCACCAAAGAGTGAGAACACAATGTTCTTCTTAATACCTGGTGGGTACGCACGCCCAAGCAAAGCCAGGGCATTAGGCACGATCAGTGCAGCACCGACGCCCTGGAAGCCACGGCAAACGTCAAAGAAGACGTGGTCGGCGACATAAGCGCTGAAGCCGGCGAAACCAGACCATACGCCGAGGAAGAAGTAGCCGAAGATTAGCATGCGTTTGTGGCCCAGAATATCGCCCATGCGGCCGGATATCAAGATGAAGGTACCGACTGTGAGCGAGAAAGATGCAGCAAACCACGCCTCCTCGCCTGGGTTGTCGACATCAAGACCGGCGGCAATGATCTTCATAGGCGCAATGGCTTGTCCGAGACCAGCTAATGCCATGAGCTGTGCCACAACCACAACACCAACGAAGAGGACTTCATGCAATGTGCTGACGTTGAGTCCAGGATCAGGTGGCGGTGTCGGGTTTCGAGGCGTCCGTGAGATCGGCCTGTCGCTCATCCATTCGGGGTTTGAATTTTGCATGGTGCTCTGATCCATTAGGAAGCTAGTTGACCTTACGCTGTTGCGGTAGGTCGCAGGTACGTCCTGCGTGGACTCCCTCCTAGGCATACTGTCCCAGGCATCATCTGCCGCAAGTGATTCGACTCGCGATTGTAGTGAGATGTGCCGCGGCTTGTAGGTCGAATGCTTGGTCGAGTTGAGATCTTCGAAATCACGACTGGGTGGAGGATAAGCCTGTGAAATGTGTCGTGACTTGTATGTCGAGTTTCTGCCCGAGGCTGGTTCATCAAAGTCTCGAGTTATTTGTGGGTAGTCGTGGGATATGTGTCGTGATGATTTGTAGACCGAATTCCTGGCCGAGTTGAGATCATCAAAGTCGCGATTAGGCCGTGGATAGTCGTGATGACCCATAATTGCTGGTCAGTCCAAGGGACCAAGATCCGTAACAGCAAAGGGTGGTGGTCGTTGCAAGGTTTCGAACAAGTCTTCTGAGGTGCAGAGCGGAAGTGGTGGGACAAATTGGTTGCTCTGGGTAGCCTGTAGTGTTAGTAGTCGTCGCCTAGGTAGGTTGGACAAGTTAAACAGTCGGCCTCTCGTTGTGGCTAGAAGTGAGACAGTAGTGCTGGAAAGAGGCAGGACGTTGTCAAGCGAGAGACTGGTAGTTACTTTCTGTTCCTAAGGCAGGGCAATAAGTGAGACAATTGTAAGACCCATGCCAACGGCTGCCCAGCAATGCCACGCGCGGTGACATGGACAAATGGAGCGATTGATACTCAAGCCTACATGAATCGACTTTTTTAATTGTCTTGGCTGTGAGGAGTAATAGACCGCGCTCTGTGCTTTTCCATAGAATTCAAACGAGCAAGACCGCAGACGAGCCGATCATGCAGGTAGCGCTACACCTAGCTGAGGCATTGGATCGGATGTAAGGCAACGAACAAGAGATTTCCGAAGCCACGTGCCATCGCGAGGTCTGAAGGTACGGTTGCCGGTGGAGTGTTGCCTTCGTCGAGTCTGGTGGCTAGTATGTGAACCAGATTCGAGGCTCTCGAGGCTCGAGAAGAGGCGCGGAAGTTCGGTGGATCCGGCCACATCATCATCGGACCGCCAACATCTGGGGGAGGTCTAGCATCGGCTCGTGGTTGTTGCATTTCGCTTACCGTGGAAACCCATCTGTGTGTGTAAGAGGTGATGTCAAGTGTTCGCTGAAGTCGAAGCTGAGGTTGTGAAACCGAAGAAGGAGAGATCGGCGCCGTTGCTTCATCGGAGATATTTCTGGGCGGCAGAAGAAGCACACTTCAGAAGGTTCTCTACTGCAATATCTTCTACACGTGAAGCCATCGATTATAGTGAAGACCGATACATCGATGATTCCACAATGCCTACTCTCTTCCAGCTGAAAAGGACCAACAAGCAAGTCCCCATCTCTGGAAGTTGAAGCACAACGACCGGGTATGCCGTCTTCCGCTACATCAACCATTCCAGAAACCTACAATGCACCTGCCTAGACGTGAGATAAACCGGCGCGGGCGTAGAAAGTAATTTTTCAATAGCCTCAATTCACTCTACCTCAGGCAACGTACAGACAGACTCCAGAGTAGTCACGCCTCATCGTCAACTTTGAATGAGCAAGGAAAGCAAGCAAGCAATGGCCGAACATTGACATTGACTTTTGAAAGAACAATGCGTAGTAACGGGACCGACAAACCCCGGAACTCATACGAGAGCATTTACCGGCGTTGTTCGGAGTTCTGCAGATACTGCATGAAGGTCATGGAGCAGACTTCCAGAGGTACCGTTCGGTAGGAAGAGCGTGTGTGGACATCGTTTTGAACTTGAGGGAAGAAGACCTCGCGAGTCCGACGGTAGTTTTGAGGATTCCACATTGGTCTGTTTGACCATCGACAGCAGTAAAAGTCGCTTGGACCTCGCAGAATCGCAAGCGGTGAACTCATCGATCAATTAGAATAGAAAGAAAAGCTTCAATTCATTAATTACGCGCTGTCAAAAAGAAGGATTACACTGTTCGTTCCAAAGAAGAAAAAAGCCAATAGTAGTAAGTCTTGTCATGTAATGTTTTTTCCTCCCTCATGTCCCTTGCCACCAAAGCGGCGAAAAGGGGAAGGAACATTTCTCACCAAAAGCGCAACAGTGGTATCATAAGTCGCATTTTTCTGGTTATCAACAACACTCAACCAACATCCGCCGGGGTATCTTGGAAACGCTCTCTCAGTCCGCTAGCACACAGTCAAGGCTTTTCTTGCTAGGTTTAAACGGCACCGCGGTAGACGGGGTTGTTGTCGCGGAGCAGGGTGTGCTGGCCCTGGTCGCCAGTGGTGGGAGCCTGACCGGGAAGGACGTGAGCCGGGAGGGTGTTCTCGCCAGCGTTAGGGTTGACAGCAAAGGCGTTGTCAACCTGGTTGGCAAAGCCGGCAGAGTTGGTGCCACCAAGACCAGCAGCGGCGCCGCCGAGGCCAGCAGCACCACCGTTGGCGTACTCTCCAGTCTTAGGGACAGAGCCGGTGTTGCCACCCATAATGCCAGCGCCAGAGCCAGCGGTCACGCCTGCGTCACGAAGACCACCGGGAGCGGTGCTGTGAGGCTTGCGGGTCGGCTTGGAAATGCGAGGAAGGTTGGAGGTCTCGCTGGCAGAGCCAATGCTGAAGACGGGGCTCTCCCACTTGTCACCCTTGGCAGCAAGGTCCTTGTACTCGGTAGCCTTGGTGGAGATGCCACCAGGAAGCTGGATGTTCTTGAAGATGGAATCGTGCTGGGTCATGGCGACGTTCACGCTCTTCTCGGCAGCCGAAGCCTTGAGATCCTCCTTCTTCTGCTGGCCCTTGCTCATCTGCTGCTGGAATGCAGTGAAGTAGCGCTGGTACATGTTCTGGATGTTCTCCGGGTCGGGGTTACGCTTGGCCTCCTCTTGGGCCCTGTCGGCCTCCTGCTTGGTGGCGTAGAGCATGGAGTCAAGCTTCTGCACGTTCTGGCGAACCTGTTGCTCGACGATCTTCTGGATCACGGGGCGCATCACCTTGAGCAGAAGTGGCTTGAAGAGACCGAACAGGAGCTTGTGGTTGGACTGCTTCAGCTTGATGTTCAAGTGAGAGATGTCGACATCAACGTGGTTGATCTTGAAGAAGTGGGCCTTGTCGGAGCTGTTGGCCTTCCTGTCAGAGGTCTCCATAGCGACCTTGAAGCTCAAGCCACTGCCACCCATAAAGACATCCATGACACCCTTGTCGGTAACACTGGGGAAGCCCTCCTTCTTCTTGATGTAGTAGGAGACATCGCGGAGGTCGCACTGGATGCCGGAGACGGACAGCATGACCTTGTTCTTGTTGCTGTTCTTGACCTGCTTGCGGCCCCAGCGCCAGTAGTTGTCGCTACCAAACTCGAAGACGTTGGGAGCAAGGTTGTCACCCTCGATGACAAGGTTCTCCACGACTGCATCCATCATCGGGTCCGAGTATTCGATGCGGGGGATGGGAACGTAACGGATGTTCTCGAAGAAGGCAGGGAGGATGACATCAGTCAGGTCCTTGACCAAGTGCGGCTTGAACTCGGGCTTGCCGTTGGCATCGTGTCCAAGGTCGTTGAAGAGCTTGTTCATAGACTGGGCGAAAGCCTTGTTCTGGGGGTCGTTGTCAAACTCCTTGGCGAGGAACTTGATCTCGTCGGTGACCTTGTTGGTGTGGTCCCTGTAGCGGTCGCGGAGTAAGAACTGGCCCTGGTCGTACAGCTTGTTCCACTCGGTGTTGGAGTCATCCTGGATGATGTAGCCCTGCTCCTTCAAGCAGCGGCGGATGAACCTGTTCATGTTGGAGAACCAGCCCTTGAGCTCGGGGTCCTGCTCAGCATCGCGGTAGATCTGGTTGACGGCGTCGGTGAGGTCATCGAATGAGGTGGAGTTGGCGAAGCGCTCGAGGAGAGTCTTCAAAATTGTCAGCATGTTCTGCTGTTGTCCTACAAAGCCTAAGAAAACACACCTTTAAGTCAGCCTCTGCAAGTTGCAGACTATCTTGGTTATGGGCACCTTTAACGGAGGAAGTGCTCTGGTTGGCAACGTTCTTTCCGTGGCTGCTGTACTCCTCAGCAAGGCGAAGAATGGTGTCGATGGCCTGGGCGTCTGATGGAAAAAGTAAGTAAGAGAATGCAGTACAAAAGGTACAGCGAGGTCGCCACTTACAATCCTGGTGGCCTTGGATTTCGACAACCATCTTCTTCAGGCGCCAGATGAGCTGCTCGCGCCTCTCCTTGGGCATCTTGCCCTTGAGGTAGTTCTCGGTCTTCTGGCGGACCTCCTTGGCCCTCTGCTTGTCGTTCTCGTCAATGTTGGCAGAGGCCGTGTCCTTGAGGTCCTTAGCAGCGGCTGAAGCGCCGGCACGAGGGTCAGTCTGGGAGGTGCCCTGCTGCTGGTCCTGAGCAGCGCGCTGAGCAGCATCAGCTGGGTCGGTGGAGCCGTCGGGGTTGGTAGCCTGGGCGGCGTTTGAGCCTGCACGCTCGACATCCTTCTTGCCGATGGGAACGCGAGACTGCACCTGACTCTTGAGGTTATCCTTGGAAAGGTTGGGAGCCTCGTGCCAGACGTTGTCCTCGGCGGGTCTGTCGATGTTCTGGAGCTGGTCCTCTGAAGGGTTGACCTTGTTGGCGGCATTCTGGGCAGCGTCGCCGGCAATGTCGCGGAGGAGGACGCTGGCGTCGCTCAAAAGCTTGCGGAACTGGCCGTTGGTGATGAGGAGCTGACCGAGGGTACGGAGACCCTCAAGTGCCTGATTACCGTGCTGCTTGGCGGTGGACTTGTCGACGGGAGCGCCAGGCTTCTGTGCGTCACCAGCACCGATTTGCTGGGTCTGCCAGATGAAGTCCTGGATGAGGTTGCCCTCGTTCTTGGAGAGGAGCAGGAGCTTGGCCTGCTCGATGACCTTTTGGAGGTCGTTGGTGAGAGCCTGGCCCTCGGTGGACAGCCTCTTGCTGGGCGATGTGAAGCCCTTCCAGTTGTAGGCAGTGTTCATCGCCACATCAATTTGCTTGTTCTGCGGCGGATGTTAGTAATTGCGCGAGCGACGACTTGGCAGCTCCTCGTCGACTGTACTGACCGAAGGGACTTTGCCATTGGCAAATGCTGAGAACGTGTGTTAGCTTGAAAGTTCTTCACAATGCGCGCGCGAACTGCGACGTGCGCAAACGCGACGTTTCAGCGACGACGTACCAGAGTAGATGCCATAGAGCTGGAGCTTTGCGTTGACATCCTGCTCCTTGATCTTAGGGTTGGTCGGCACGTTGACCGAGTTAGACGCCATGTTGACGGTGTTGAGATGCGCTCGCGGTTGAGTAGGGCGATCTGGATGGAGATGGCGTGTTGGTGGATGGAATGGGTGGTGAGGAGGTGAGGTCCGTGGCGCGCGAGAGCTCTTTGGCTCGGGGTATTAGTGATGGTACTGAGGGGGTATTTTGGGTATCACTGGATTAGATGCAAAAAGGGAGAGTGGGCAGAGGAGAGGGAGAGAGGAGGCGAAGATGGATGTCAAAAGGCGGGCACGAGGCAGTTTTGACCATTGGGGCTTGCCCGGCAACGACAGAGAGCAGGCAGGCCAGCACGACGCACGCACGCGGTGGCACACCAAGGCAGGCGTCACCTTGACTGCAAATGTGACATCACCGGTATGATGGACCGTGCTGTGGGGCGTCATGATTGATCTTGGATGCTTGCGGACGCCGTTCTGGCCCGCCCAATTCTATTTGTTAATGCCCCTTCTTTGACCGGGCAACTGGGCTGGACGACGTTGCGAAGAGAGACGGCCCGCGGGTCTTGCAAGATTGACGAAAGGATGCATTGCTTGACAATCCATCTGCTAGGGAGAGGTAAACTGGTCTTGCTGGGTATCAATTTATACTCTTCTCGTTTAGTAACTACTCTCCCATATAGACTACTGAACACATGGGTGGTGTTTCCCTGTAGCTACTTCTACCTAGGGATGCAGTCCAAGGGATTCGCGGCATGGATGTGGCCTCGTCTCTGCCAACAAACGTCACAGGCTAAGAGACGCACGGGCTAGATCTCGCAGATCCTCCAAAGAGGAGTCCGCCACGGGCATCCTCTCCTAACCTATCGTCGTGCCTATCCTACCCATGCCAATTTCCCATCCCATCTTCTGCACGGTCTGGAAGCCCTGTCCACTCTCTACAGCCTTCACGCCATCACACATACGTCTACCGTTTATTTGTACAAAATTCACGCTCTCTTTGCTCTCCTGTGTAGCGTGGACATGCAGGCATGCTAAAGCGTCAACTCAAAACAACTCGCCGAAACGAGGCACGCGATCCTTGTCGAGCATGCATAACAAACAGCATAGCACCAGCCAGCACCAGCCAGCACCAGCATACACATATGTAGGTAACAATAACGAACGCTCCTCTCGCTCCAAAACACCCCACGCAAGGTTCAGGTTCCAGCCACTCCAATCGTATGACGAAAAGCGCATCAAACTTCCATCACGCCCTCGCAGCACTGACCTGATCTGCCCTGCTTGTCAATACCTAGTGTGGAGATGCCTCCACAGTGCTCCCACTTCTGAGTCTCGAAAGAACCATACATCGCCAATTGCCTTTCGGCTGAGAGGGCGGCTCCGCATTGTTGCAAATAACCACAGAACATGTGGCGGGTGGGCAAGCACCAAGCCAGAGCCCACCCGCCCTCATTCCTTTTCCTCTCAAACCCCCCTGTCCACAGATCTTCCCGCGCCCCACTTCCTGCCAGCCTTGTCAAGAGTGTGATGATCGTGATGATGATTATGATGCTGATGGCGTTTGCTGATGGTGATGGCGATGACGATGGCACTCATGTGTTTGAAAGGACTGTGGCTGTATTGGGTCGGCAACTTTGCTTTTGTTCTAATCTATACCTTACCTTGGCCAGTCTTTCAGATGCAATAATATCTACACAAAAAATATGTCGTCTTGCCAGAGTCTCCCTCCATCCCGCAGTACCCGGCAGTCTTTCGATTCAACCAAAGCGGTGACGGCAGCCGCGCGTCAGAATTCATATTCACATGCACACACGGGGCTCGCCAATTTGATCGCCAATGAGACGACTATAGAAGAAAAAACAAAGAAGCATTACGGCCTGGAGAAGCCGTCGCTTGTTGCTTGGCTGAGCACATGGAAAGATCATAATTACATTCGCATGTGATATCTCTGCAAGATGTGCACGTGATACACATGCACCACCACTCACTGTTATCCAATTGCAAGTAGACAGAACGATGGCTCGATGGCTATGATCTATAGGCATTCTTCAATGTTGATACATGTAAAATGGCTACCTTGCGTCTTCGTGCGTCCATTCAAATACATGATACCAACCAACGCAACCAAAACATCATCCCAGTAGATTGTACATTTTCCTACAAGTAAATAACATGAAGTGAGTAATAAAAAAAAGCCTCAAATTCGGGTATCGTTTCCCCCAAAATCACCAACTCCTTTGCAATACCCAACAACAAAGAAAGCGAAACTCCAGAAGATATCAGTACCTATCCGCAACGCCCTCAATACCTCACCTGCGGCAGCGGTCGATACCGACTATGCGCCGCAGCACCCTCGAGTGCCACCGACGTCGAACCAGGAAAGCCGTCGGAGCGAGCCTGCGACCGCACGCGTTCCATGAGGTGGCCCACTGGTAATGAAGGGTGCTGCAGCTTCTTGACCAACTGTACGCGCTCATCATCGTCGTAGGCGTGCAGAGCGTAGTGTTCGCGGATCAGGCGCTGCGAATCGGCTTGCGAAGCTTGGTAGACTTTGTGCGAGCAGCCGTCGAGAGCGCATACCCACGTGTCCTCCTGGATGGGGTCGGGTTCGTGTTTGAGGCGGAGGGCGAGGTCGGTGCCGGGTTCTTGGTCTTCGTCTTCTCCTTCTTCATCTGAGTTGTCGTTGCCGTCGGCGCCTATGCCGGTTTCTGAGGGTGTGGTGGGTGGGTCTCCGCTCGCGGGCGAGGAGGGTATGTCGATTCCTTCGTCTACGTCGTGTTTGCTGGTTTTCCGCTTTGCGTTCCTGTTTGCAAATGTATGGGATTGGTGTTTTTTGGCTATAGCTGTGGGAGATTGGAGTTGTTCGTCGTCTGAGTCGTTGTCTTCGTCAAAGTCTTGCACGGGTGCTTTCCCACCTTTACTTGCGCCTTTGCCAGCTTTCGTCGCCTTGGGTCGTAGTGCTGAGCGCCCTTTCATGGATTTATTCGTCGGCTCATCGTCACTGTCGACAACCTCCCGAGGCGTCTTGGCCTCAATTGCGGATTTGTCCATGCTGGGTGACTCTCTCTGTCCTCGCCGGGTACGTCGTGAAGCTGTGCTCTTGGAATCGTGCTGCTGAGAGGCTTCTCTCTGACTTGTCGTCTCTCCGGTATCCACCATAGAGTGCTCCCGTGTTGACACGGCATCCACAGAATAGTCTTTCCCAGGTCTTCCACGCTTGCGCTTGAGATTGCCGCCTTCGACACTGGCTGATTTCTGCCGCTCATTGCGAGCTGGCATCGCATGCCCAGTCAACCTAGACTTTATTAAATCATGCTCGTCGGGAAATTGCTGGCTCAAGTGTCGATAAAGCGGATTCTTGGCCCAAGCAATCCCTTCTTTCCCGGCCAGCATACTCGCCAGTAAAAAGTAGCGCTGCTCATATATCACCTGAGCAGAGAGATCCCCTGCCGTTGCATCATTCAACACCTTGGCGGCATGTTTATCGAAGAGCTCTTCCGCCGTGTAGTCCGGCAACAGCGGGGAAGTCTTCTTTCTTCCCTTGCGGCGCTTGTCGCGATATGAATCTACAACGAAGTAGAAGGTACACACGGACACCAACATGTCGGCCCATATGCGTTTGTACGCTCTCGAAGGCTGCAGCGCGTACCAGCCCGCCTTGCCGCCTGCCCACAAGCCGTATTTACCATCCTCAAATTGGCCGTATGAGAACATACGCACATCCTTGATCTCGATTGTAGGTGCGCGCTCTGGAGTCGTTTGTAATTGCAGATGCTCCTGGTTCTTTGCCAGCGGCTCCAGGCGGCCGGTCAAGGTCAATGGGTAGTGCGCGGCTGCTTCGAGCAGGCTGGTCAAGTTGGAGGGATCGTCCGGCGTAAAGACTTTGACGTCTGTCAGTTCGAATCCGGGCCATTCGTCAGATTCGTTCTTCAGGGCTGGGTTGAAAGGCGCGAGAAGGTCGCCTTCGGGGACTGTACGGGTCGTCATGGTAGTCGTGGCGAGTCGTGGAGAGGGGAAGTCAGGTCATGAGGTCGTGGGATCGGATAGCATATACAGTTCTTGGTACATGTCTCGGAAAATGTTTGAGCAGCAAGGCTGGATGGAATCGAGGCGGCCTGAAGATAGCCGGCTAAGGCGCGTACTGCTGTAGATGGAGTTTGGAGGCGTGTTAGCGTCAAAAGCGCGAAGCAACACCCGAGCCGAATACAGTCGCCGCCCCACTTTGAAGGCGTTCATCTTGACATGTTGTTCTTGTTCTTCTTCTTCTTCTTGACCAGGATAATATGTACAAGCGTATGGCATCCAAACCCAATGGAGTTTGTGCCATCTAGACGCTATTATAGCGATAGGTCCAAGAACGAGTGTACCTCCCGAACTGTCGAGCATCAGCTGAAAGTCATAGAGGCGGGCTCGAATTTCTCACCCAATACGAGAAAGCTCCACCTACAGGATATCCGACAGTCGATCGGCCTAAAAGTTTGTGGAACATTTGGAAGGTAAGCTTCTATCGTCGCATGTGACAATAGGACTGAAAATACTTTACTCTCGATTGCCCTCCCACCTTCTCCTCCAATAGCAAATCCATGGGCGGCCGACAACTCATCTGGCGCAGTATCTTCAAAGCATCACAACTACCAACCATGGCCTCCAAATCGCCCGAGGGCTGCTTCGGTATCGTAGGGTTCCATTCCCTGCACAATCCTCTTCCACCAAGACTGACCATCCATCTTACCATCCAGCAATCCACAAACCTACCGGCGTGAGCTCTGCCCAAGTCATCCGCGATGTGCAAAAGCATTTCAACCCATCCAAACTCTTCCAGCCATGGCTCGCCGCTGAGAGGGAGCGCATGGACCGTGAAAACCACAATCAAAAGCAGAAGCGATCGCGACGTGCGCGACAGCCTCCACAAGTGAAAATGGGCCACGGTGGTACACTCGACCCTCTCGCGACCGGCGTCCTCATCCTCGGCATTGGCTCTGGTACCAAATCGCTGCAGAACTTCTTGGGCTGCACGAAGAGCTACGAATGTGTCGTGCTATTCGGAAAAGCTACGGACACATACGACACGGAGGGCAAAGTCGTCGCGCGCAAGGGCTACGAGCACATTACCAAGGACATGGTAGAAGAGGCTTTGACGAAGTTCAGGGGCAAGATCATGCAGAAGCCGCCAATTTTCAGTGCGCTGAAGGTCAACGGCAAGAAGCTGTATGAATATGCACGCGAGGGTAAGGAGGTGCCGATGGAGATTGAGGCGCGCGATGTGGAGACGGAGGTTCTCGAGATGACGGAATGGATGGAAGGCGGAACTCACAGCTACCATTGGCCGCAGGTGGAGGCCGAGACCAGCGAAAAGGAGCTGGCGAATAAGGTCTTACATCTGGACGGTGACAAGACTCCTGACCCGGAAGCCTCCAAGACATCGTCTGAAAGTGAAGTCGTGGGAGCAGGTGAGAAGAGGAAGCGCGATGAGACTGTCGGCGGTGCTGAAGGCATTCCTGAAATGTCCAAACGCACCAAGGCCGAAGTCGAGTCGGAGACGGTGGGTGATGCATTGCCGGGTACCAGCTCAACAGAAGACGCTCAGTCTGCAGCTCCCGCGCAGCGCGATCCTTGCCCTGCGCCAGCCTGTCGTCTTCGCATGACGGTGACCTCTGGCTTCTACGTCCGCAGTCTCTGTCACGATCTCGGTGCCGCAATCGACTCGCTCGGAATGATGGCGAGTCTCGCGCGTACGCGCCAGGGAGATTTCGAGCTGGGCAAGAACGTCTTCGAGTATGAAGATCTTGCCAAGGGCGAAGATCACTGGGCGCCGCAGATTCAGCAAATGCTGGACAACTGGAAACCTTTACCCGCAGGCGAGCGTCCGGTGCAGAGGGAGGGTGGTGCGCACAAGGAGCAGCAGCAGAAACGGGCGCAGGCGGCGCGGCAGAGGAGGAATTCGAGCTCCGACGAAGACTGAATATTATGAATTACTGTAGGTACATTGCCATGTAGCAATAGCTTGTAAAATAACAACGACATCAATCGAGAAGAATACCCAAAATATTGCATGCAATCATGCATCCCCTTGTCCTGACCGTATTGAATTTAGTCGTATTCGCCATCGAGAGTTGTCGCTCATTTCTCAACATCAGAACCACCCTGGGCATTGCTGGCTTGGATGTTCGCTTCAAGGTTGTCGAGTCTACGCGACATGTCGTCCACTTTTACATCATGTCAGCTCTCAATTTGAAACAACACATTCTCTGGATGGGATGGAAGAGCATACTTTTCTCTATGAGCTCGCTCGACATTGTGCTGAACTTGGTGCTCAGTTGGTTCAGCAGATCATCTACCACGTGGACGAGATCTGAAGGCTGTGTTTCTGGCGCTGGCTACGGGAGAAGGAGTCAGCCTTTACTGCTTTGATTGACGATGCGGTCCGAGGAGAGGATGTCCTACACTGGGCGAGTCTTGCACACTGAGACGATTGACTTGGGCAGAGAGCGTTGACTCGCTGTCTGATGCCATTTTTGCTAATTGCTTCCTGGTATTGTGTGGCTATTGCAAGTGGTACAAGTACACAGTGACACACAAGAGGTCAAGTCGAACAAGTTATGTAGTCTGAATGTCCAATATCACAGCATTTATCTCGACACTGCCATTTCCTTTCTCAAGTCCATTGAAGTCGAAGTTGCTTCCTGCCACCTACCGGCGTACCTTCCCCAATCTCGGGTTCACAGCAGATCCCGCGCTAGCCAATCCAGAAAAGTTCTGGCTTCCATTCCCGTCGCGCAAGTCGCAAAGTCAGGTCGGCGGATTCTTTCTTCCAACCAACTTCACAACCACAAATCACAACCATGGCTAAAGGCGCAACTCTCAAAGGAGCGATCGAGCGCGAGAAGGGCATCAGCCACAGCCTGGATCGCCAGAAGAAGCTCCAAAAGGCAGCTGCGAAGAAGAAGAAGGCCCAGCAGCAAAGCAAAGAAAGCGAGGTCGACGTCGCAGCTCTCGAGGATGCTACCAGCGGCGCCGACGACGACAAGGCTGCTTTCGAGAAGGAGCTTGCAGAGCTTGCCGCTAACGCTGCAGAGGCTGTCGACAAGGAGAACAACGGCGAGGGTTGGGAGACTGACGAGGAAGACGAGGATGAAGACGAGGAACTAAATGGCGTGAGCATTGGCGACTTGGACGACGACACGGACTCAGACTCGGATGATGAGCCCTTCGACAACGAGGCCGCCGACGAGGACGACATTGCTCTCTCAGACATCGAGTCGCTTGCCTCGGAAGACAAGGAAGACGTCGTGCCCCACCAGAGACTCACAATCAACAACACCGCCGCATTACAACGAGCCTACAAATCCTTCGCCCTGCCCGCAAGCCTACCATTCCTTCACAACCAGACCATCACCTCCGCCGAACCTGTGCAAATAGAGGATGTCGAGGACGACCTCAACCGCGAGCTCTCGTTCTACAAGCAATCTCTGGATGCCGTCAAGGACGCTCGCGCAAAACTGAAGAAGGAAGGTGTACCTTTCACCAGACCCACAGACTACTTCGCAGAGATGGTCAAGTCTGAAGAGCAAATGGGCAAGGTCAAGGCGAAGCTTGTGGACGAGGCAGCCAGGAAGAAGGCCAGCGCGGACGCGAGAAGGCAACGCGATCTCAAGAAGTTTGGCAAGGCAGTTCAAGTCGCGAAGCTCCAGGAGCGCGACCGTACCAAGAGGGACACAATGGACAAGATCAACTCGCTCAAGCGGAAACGTGCCGGTGGCGCCGATCTCAACGACAAGGAGGACAACTTCGACGTCGCGCTCGAGGATGCTGCCGTTACCGAGAAGAAGGACAGGGCAGACCGCAAGGCCAAGGGCGCCGCGGCTGGCCAGAACAGGAAGCGCCAGAAGAAGGACGAGAAGTACGGCTTTGGTGGAAAGAAGAGGCATGCCAAGAGCAACGACGCAAAGTCCTCGAGCGACATGGGCGGCTTCTCGGCCAAGAGGATGAAGGGCAAGCCCACTGGTGGAGCTAAGCGTCCTGGCAAGTCTCAGAGAGCCAAGAAGTTTTAGACTACCAGTCGACTCGATGTAAGATTGTTTGAGATTCGATACCAAAAATTAGCGGCTGTCAGTTTTTAATCCTTCACCACGACGTCTTCAGATCGATTTGTCAAGTTCGTGATACACGTTGATCGTCGTCAAATGAGACACGTCTGCCGTACTCTCATTACATCGATACATGCCATCGCCAACGCTCACCTCTTCCACGTTGCATCAGCATCAGGATGAATCTCCGGCTTAGAGATATACTCCCTCCCCATCTTCTTCCTTTCCGAATCAACCCCAAACCTCTGATCCCTATCCCTCAGCTTCTCAGCAGGCAACTGCCCATCACTCGTGAAAGAAGTCATAAGCTGCGGCACACCAAGCGGCAACTCATCCCCACGGTCCGTCTGCCACAGATGGAAAACCTTACCATACAACACCACCACCTCCTCCATCTCCTTGTTCTCCGCAACCTCCCAAACCGCGTCCGGCACCGCTTCGGGGACCGGCATGATCAGCATGCCGCTCTTGACTTCGTAGACGTGGCTGTGCCAGAGTTTCCGCTCTTCGGCGTCGAGTTTCTCGTACAGGTGCGGTTTGATCATGTATTCGACGCCGATCAGGCGTGCGTTGGCTTCTGGGCTGTCGTAGAGCAGGCATTGGCGCACGTCCTCGTTTAAGTGGGCGCAGTAGTGGTTTGCTTCGACTGAGCGGGTTGGGTCGCTTGCGTAGGCGTGGAAGGCGTTTAGGTGTGCGCAGAGGCGTTTGGGCGGCGCGAAAGATTGGACTAGGCTGGCGCCTGTCTCGAGGGTTTTGTTTTTGGTGCTTTCTGGGGCTCCCTTGGTGGCGTTGGTTGTTGGGAGGGCGTCCATTGTTGTTGGGTGTGGGTGGTGTTGGGTTTTGTGTTGGTTGGTGTGGGATTTCCTGGAGGTCTCGTCTTCTGGGTTGTTGCTTTCGAACTGGAGATACACAGTAGTAGGCTTGGTGCTGGACTCGTCTGGAATACGTGAAGGTTTATATAGAGATGAATGCACTGAGAATGGCAAGAGTTTGACGTCACGAAGCATCAGCATAAATGCATGTGAATTACGTGAGGTGTACATGTACAACCATAATCCTTATTCATCTTGTCGTAAGCAATCTCGATGGTGGACGACATAGACGAGCGTTTTGGGTAAGAGCGTTGTGCTTCACTTACATCTTTTTCGAGGAAGATAGAGGTCAAGTCAAGTCCGTGGCAGCGGTGACCTTTCATTGGCTGGCCAGACATGCAGTCTTCACACAAGGTTGCCTGTCAAAGGCTGCCAGGCACCCAGGGTCTTTCTTTCCCCCGAACGCGGCCACGCAGGGAACGCCAAACATGGCTGGTGGGCTTCATTCTTTGTTTCTTCCCCCACCAACATTCACTACCAAACCCTGTCGTACACTGCATAGCATACCCCCTCTATCTTTACGCCTCAGCACTCGCTACTTATCGATTACGATCTCTACCCTCGGCAGCGTTAACGGCCCAATTTAAATGCCGGCGGAAAGCGCGCGACAGGCATGAACAACTTCCTAGTCGCTGCCAAAAAGCCAGTCCTTCGCCGCGAGAAAGTGACAGTACCCGCGAACACTGCCGCCTCTGGAAGCGCTTCACCACAGACTGGTGTGCGGAAGCCGGGTCCGTCCGCGAACCGCTTCGCTCTGACACCGAGTGCCTTCAGCAAACAACCAAAAAACATTGCACAACGAGCAGTCGCGCCTTCGCGAGGGATCAAGCGCAAGAGCGCCACTCCACAGCCCGCAGGACCACTATTCAGCGATGACGAGGACGATGACGGAAGCAGCGAGATTGGAGGTAGCGACTCCGACGCCTCGCGCAAGCGCATTAAGAGTAGTGTGAGCTCTGTAGAAAGCACTGGGCCCAGAAGGACGTTCGCCTCGGAGACTGTCAGGGAAGATGGCAAGGCGCTGAAATTTGTGCATGGTTACAGCCTCACTTCCAGAGGGCAAGAGAAAAAGTACAGGAATGTCTTCGGAAGAGACGAGACGACAACCGTGTCGCTGCAGTACCCGAGCAATTCTCCCATGGAACGATTTCAGCTGAAATGGCCCAAGTCTGATGTAGATTACAAGCCCATGGAAGACATCATCGAGACTGTCAAGCACATTTGCGAATTCTACCTTCCGGAGGATCTTAGTAGGAAGACGACGGATCCAGAGAACCAGGAGAGCTTCAACCGCTTGTTCTCAAGGGCTTGGGGATGCGAGAGCGTGGAAGACTTCGAGGATACGGTGCTTGATTTCAACAAGCTGATCAAGCCGCTGCTACAAGACGGCACGATCCACCGCGAGCTGGTCCGCAAAACCCACCTACCGCTTCCTCTGGTGAAGCGCATCCTCGAGCAAACGTACAGTCGGACTGTGTCCCCTCGAGTTGATAATCTCAAAAAGTACAAGAACGGCAGCGACAACGTTTACGGCGAGCTGCTCCCCGACTTCGTCAGCGAGATCCTGCGCAAGACCAAATTGAACCACGAACAAGTGTTTGTGGACCTTGGTTCCGGCGTCGGTAACGTCGTCTTGCAAGCTGCACTTGAAATTGGAGCGGAAAGCTGGGGTATCGAGATGATGGACAACCCCTGCGACCTCGCAGACTTGCAAGCCAAAGAGTTCCCAGCCCGCGCAAAGCTCTGGGGCCTTAATGTGGGCAAAGTGCATCTCCTGCGCGGTGACTTCACGGCTAACGCCCGTATTGGCGAGGTTCTCAAGAGAGCCGACGTCGTGCTTGTTAACAACCAGGCTTTCACGGCCGGTCTCAACGAGACGCTCCTCTCCATGTTCCTGGATCTGAAGGAGGGCTGCCAAGTAGTGTCTCTCAAGCCATTTGTGCCGATTGGCCACAAGATCAGCATGCGCAACGTCGACTCGCCCGTGAACATGTTCGTGCAGAGGGAAGACGAATACTTTTCGAACCGCGTGAGCTGGACCGATCGATCCGGAACATACTACTACGCCACGAAAGATATGAAGCCGTTGAGAGCTTTCCGGGCCAGGATGTGAGGACGTGGGTGGCCGAGAAACATGCTTAGCGTGAGGGCAATGGGTTGCCTCTTCGCTCTGTTGGATGGACTGGGCCAAATGACTGGCTGATTGTGACAATTTTCCCCTCTCTTCCTCTCCCTCTCGTTTTTTTAAGAGAAAAGCATCGCGAGGCTGCATTGAATGGGTGTTCTTTCATTTACCTTTGGATATGATACCCGGGGGCATGTTTATGTACTATTGCATTTAGTAGTTGTGAAACGATAGATGGATGACGAAAATCGAACGGCATGGTTGAGTGTGACATACTGCCCTTTCTTCCCAATCGTCACATGAACGGCTCACTAGGTACTAGAACTTCAGCATGTGCTTCTCCTGGAGCTGCGACAAGTACCACACCACCCTCGAGTCCTCGACACGCAAGTAAATGACTTGGCCGTTATGGTTGATGGACCGCAAAGACGCAGTCAACTGTGCCCACTACATGTACGCAAGTAAAGCGGGCAGATAATATACCGCATCTTGATCATTCTGCAGGTTTCAATCGAGACCGAAGGCCATCATGCATGACCATTCTCGTGTGAGGATTGCAGATCAAGTCACGAGCACGAGTTTTGAATTTAGGTATGATTTGAAAATTCAAAATCCAAGAGGGAATGTGCTCTTCGCTTCTGACCACATAGTATGGCAAAAATTGGCCAGCGTGGTAAACCATTGAAGAGCAGGTGTGTGAGGTATTACTCTCGCAACTATCTCTACACTCGGCATCGATGAGGTATGCGATGCCGAGCTCTAGCAAATAGATGTTGCGGGTCTTGTTTTTTTGTACAAACCGGTTTGTTGTTGGTACTACTTTTCGTCTCATTCTTCCAGTCGCTGCAGAGCTTTCTGGAGAACAAGGTTGCATTTGCACTTGCACTTGCTTTGCGATTTTCACTTGGTGTGTGGATGAGAAGAGGAGGCCCATGGCCTGGTGAAGTTGAAAGAAATAGTTGAAGCAGACTTCAGGGCTTGGCGCTTTCCTTTCTTTCTCTCTTCCAAGCGCTCGGGCCGTCGCGGTTTCAGAGTCGTGCACATGGACGGTCGCGGATCCTTGACTTCACGTCGTCATTGTGCTTGAACGCTCAAGGCTAGGAGCACGCAAGAAGACTTTCGCGCCGATGCGCTTCACTACACATCCATAATGGTACGCAAAGTCCAAGGTCGCATGATGATTATAAGAAGCACGCATCGACTAACACGATGCAGCCTCCCAAGCGCAAGCAGACCGCAGCATCAGCGTCGGCGACCAAACCAGCAACCAAGCGCCGCTCAAAACTGGCCAAAGAGAACGACATTACCGCGGAAGAGGAGGCCGAGATCCAAGAAGCGTACAACATATTTCGCGTATATCCTGAAGAAATCGAGTCCAAAGACGGCGCGATACCGACCGCAGACGTGCGCCGCTGCCTGATTGCCCTGAATGCGCCGCCGAAACACAATGCGGAACTGAGCGAGCTGATCGAGACGGTGGACCCGGACGACTCTGGCTGGGTGGACTACGAGCGCTTTGTCGCCATCGCGGCGCTGAAACTGCACGCGCGACATGACGATCCGGAAGCGCTGAACGAGGAGATCCAGAGGGCTTATGCGCTGTTCACCAAGGGACAGGACAGGGAGATCAGCATTAACGATCTGCGGCGTGTTGCGAAAGAGCTGCGCGAAGACGTCCCCGAGAACGTGCTGAAGGATATGATCAGGGAGGCTACGGGCGGTGGACTGGGCGGCGTCAGCATTGAAGATTTCGAGGGTGTGATGAACCGAGCTGGGGTGTTTGGTTGATTGATGCGCTTTCAATTGAGAGCATGGAGCGACACGACACTTGATGGGCGTTTTGGCGGGTGCGGGCGCAAGAGCGGATTATACCCCTGTGAGTACTACTGATTTTACGATTATGCAATGTTTATTTCGCTTTTCTTCGAAAGTATTTGCTATTGAAACGCTACCGAGTTGTTAAAACATGACTGCCAGTACATTGTAGGCCTATTGAGAGCGTTTGGCGAGTAGGAGTGCGACGCCCGCGGACATGGGCGATACAACGACGTGTCGCCGCTCCCCCTCTCACTCCGTCACTCGGGAGGATACAGTACACGTCTCCCCAACGCAGACGCTAGTTCCATCGGCACCCGAGTATCAAGAGTGCTCGCCTCCCACCGAGAGCGGCGAAAACGGTGGAACATCGGTGTCCTCAAGCTCCGTCGTGCTGCTGCCACCGTGCCCAAGGTGAGTCAACACGTCGCGGCCGGGAAGAAACGCACCCAAATACCATAAAACAACAGGTCAGCAAAATGGCCAACGAGAGACTCGAATTGGTTACTCGTCTGGTCTAGGATGTTCCCGCGGTGGGAGTTCCCTCCCGTGTTGGCGTAAGCTGAATCGTCTGTTTCCCCATAGGCCCGGGAAGCCTCACTTAATCAGCATATCAGCAATACACTTCTTGCAACCACTCGGTTGGGAATTCTTCACGAGTGTCCTCAAACCATATTGCAAAAATGGAATCATTGCAGTCCGCCCCGCAGGTACAAGTTTCTTCCCATTCCTGGCCTTCTCAGCGTTTTTCTAAATTGTACATCCACACACACACACACACACACACTTCGTATATTTCAATCGCATCACAAGCTTCTATCTGAACACATCCACTCAAAGAGCACTCGAGTTACCACTGAGATACTAGTTTTACCCACACCATTTCCCGCTCATCCGCCAACTTCTCAGACGCTGCTATCAGCACACATCGTCTCGAGTCAGCTATCAAGCTATCACCGAGATACCTTTAAGGTACTACATCCTCACACCCCATCTCCCTGTCTCGCCTGCATTGCTAACATGCTGCTATCAGAACACCTCATCTCAACTCAGCTATCTAGCTACCGCCGAGATGTCAACCGTACAGGCAGAAGACTTCTCCGCCACTATCTATGAGGATGGTACAACAACCGCTACCATCACGCCTGGCAGTTACACCGTCTTTTGCGACGAACACGGCTGGGTTCAACCCCCTTCCTTCACGCCCGAGCAGGCGTTCAATTACTACTTCGATATGTACTCCGCCTACGGTTATTCGCCTGGGCAAATACCGACCGAGCCCTTCCAAATAAAAGTGGAAGGTGTTGCTGTTGTCGTCAGGTTTCCTGACGCCGCTCCTGTTCTGGTGAGAGACACATTGCCTCCAGCGCACCACGCAGCACTTCTGGCACGATCAACCAGTCAAGTACAAGGTATTGCGGCACCTTACGCCGCCTCTCCTCAAGCCGTTGGTCAACACATGGCTCCAACGCAGCATGCCGGAGCCGGGCCCAGCACTCCAGCCCCTCAACACGCCGGCACCAAGAGGGCGAGGGTAGACAGCACCTCTCCCACGGCAGTACCAAAGGCCAAGAAGGCCATGAAGGAGAAGAAGGCGAAGCAGCCTCGCATCCTCAACTCCGGCCTGAGGGCGCAACCTGTTGCCGTCGCCGATGCTGCTGCCACCACGCCCAGCGGCGACAACACCACCACCCCGTCCCTGGGAGAGACTGCGGCTGTGGAACAGCAGCAACACTAATACTCGGCGCCCGTTGCTGCCGAACCCTTCGATACCACTTTCATGGAATCGTAAGCTTACCGACGTGATGCTGCTCCTCTCTCCGCTGCGGAGGAAGTGAGAGAAGCGGAGCTGAACTTGCAGCAGGCTTTGGTTGGATTCCTTTAGATGAGGAAATGGTTTTGCAATTGGTGTTGACAGTTATTGTTGGGTTTTCCTCTTCCTTTTCCCCTTTTCCAAGTGCCATGGAAGCCCCTTACGAGTGAGCATGCCGGCTTGGGAGTCAATAGTCTTAATCAAACCCGACTTTTGATACAAAATATTGCCTCTCTGTGTTTTTTGTCCAGTGCTAGTATGTGGAATAGTAAATGCAACATTGTATCGTCGATGTCCTCTGGCGAGTCATCGTAGTCGGTCTACAATGCATGTGCTTGTCTTGAAATGCGCGTTCATGGTAGATGATCCAAGGCATCTATATGCCCTTTTCTTGGCGCGGAGGATGTAAGTGAAAATCAGTGTTCTCTCGTGTATTGTACAGTATATAAAAACACATCATGCGTGCATGCGAGCCTGGACATGTACACACACACACCATCTACCACACCCTGTTCTCGGCCTTTGCAACACTCTTACCACCCTTGCCAGCAACCTTACGCCTATCCACGCGACCAGCGCCGGGCGTCTTGAAGAAAAGCGAAGGACCGTGGCCCTCCTCGACCATATGCGACAGGTAACCCCTGTGCGCAGCATCGCGGTAGTACTCCAGATCCTTTCTGCTAGTCGGGTCCGGCAGTCTGAAAGGGTACTTCTTCGTCTCAACATGCAGCGCCTCAGCGGCCGCCTCGGCGCCCTCCTGGCCTTCGGGTGCCATCTGGATCCTGCTCTGGAGCGAGTGGATAGGGTCCATGGCGTGGCCCATGATCTTGCGGATGGCGAAGGGGGTATAGAAGCGCGTGGTGACGGTGCCGCCCAGCTTCTCGACGGCCGCGATGGCCTCGGCGCTGGCGCGCGAGACGACGATGTTGATAGGCGTCTTGAGCTCCTCTTTGCCGCGCGCCAGCAGTTTGACACCGTCTTTCACGCCGTGCATGCAGCCGGACTTGTTCAGCTCGCGCATCGTGATGGGCTGGGTTGGGTCCAGGCGGCCGGCGTTGATCCATTCTTGGATACGGTTTAGATTGATCGGGCTCATTTCGACGGAGAAGCTGTTTTTGGCGAATGAGATGGTAAGCAATCTGCGCGAGATTTCTCCTCTCTCTTCCTTGATCTATTGGCGCAACTTACTGGTTCACTTCGCCTCTCTCTCCATGTACCACAATCTCAGGCGTCTGACCACCCTGGAAGCCGAATGGAACCTTTCCATGCGCCTTCTGACCCTTGTGACCTCTTCCTGACGTTTTGCCCTTGCCAGAACTGGGACCGCGACCGCGGCGGATTCGGTGGTTGTAGGCTCCTTTGGTGTCCGAGAGGGATGAGAGGATCGAGGCCGGGCGCTGCTGCTGGTGGAGGAAGGGGTATAGGAAAGGCGCAACAGGCTGGTATGCCTGCTGAGGGAAGACCCTCGCTGCCTTGGACAGCAGTTGTAATCTGGGAGGCATGCTGGCGGTGTGTGTGTGTTGGCTAGCAGTTCGCGAGCCCTTGATGCTGGTCTTTGGTAGTTCGAGTCGGGCAATCTTTGGAGAGACTCCCGACGTGTTGCCGCGTCGAGATCTAGCCCCAACCCCAACCCTTCCTGACATCGAGGAGAAATACATATATCGTCCAGCAAGACTCGTTGTACTCGGGATACCCGATATTTATTAACAGCATGTCGTGACAGTTGTTAGAGAATGCATATGCTGATCATTCTTCACAGTGATGCACTACCGGACACACTGCACGTACATGGCAGGCAAGACATACAGTAGCTCTAAGTGCAACATGTTCGAACAACATTGAAGTCACGTCCATCGAACCAGCATCTTCCAGCAAACGATTCCCATCTTTCCCGCAACCGTACATTGAGGATCGCTGTAGTGATATACACACGTACACGTCAAAGAAGCAGGACAGCAAAAAGGTGTGAAATGATAGCATGCCTTTACGATCCGATGTTAAGAAATAGCACAACCGCACTCGAATCCGAATGGACCAGCAAGACCCGAACAACCACACCGACAAAAATCTAAGGAGAGGACGCAGTTCGAAAAACAGAGCGGGACCATACGGGACACGAGAGCGACCATAGCATCATCAGAGAAGGAGTGAAAGCCGGTTACGAGTAGTACTCTCGAAAAGCCCAAGCCAAGTATTCCATGCTAGAAGCACAATAATTCTTCGCCGGGCTCGGATGAATACTGTGTAGCCAGAAGTGGTCATGGCTAGACGAGCAAACTAGCTAACTCAATTTCTAACTATCGCTAATTCGCAGCAGCCTCCCAATGGAAGGCCAGCCAGCCAGCCAGCCGGCTCGTCAATGCATCGACGACCATGGCGATAGGCATTGGTAGCAGCGACGGCGGCGCGTGAGCAAAATGCAAGAATGAAGAAACTTTGTACAAGATAGAAAAAGCAAAAGATGCTGGAGGGAATAGTAAAATGCCGTTAATCCGTATCCCATGTCTTTCTTTAAGCGTGACCGACAAATTCGCTTTGCGGCCCGCTTTTGATGCCTCCGATGATGAAAGCAAAGTAAAAAAACCACTGGAATTGCTCGAGCATCCAGTGTGTGTAGCTTTCCGTCATATCGTGTCCTGGACAGCTCCCTTGAAACTGGGCTGTCGGAGGAATCCCTCGTGAACGCCGGAAGATGCTTGCTAATTTAGTGTCACGCTCGAACGCAGCAAATTGGAAAAGTCGAGAAAAATGGCCGAAACGTGAGGCCATGTACAGTGAAAGAATGCCCGGAATGGATGCTAAGATGCAGGAGGGAAGGAACCAGGACACCAGGGCGACATGCAGTTGCAAATTGACCAGTCCTATTGGTTTGCAAAGCCAGGCCATTGGTGAACCGGTGTCATCGCTTGTTGTTGATTCCCATCGAGCCAAACGTTCTGAGCCACGTAGGGCAGGTGCCCGCTCTGGGGTTGCTGCACAGATTTGCCGAGTGGCTGGTATCGCATTCTTTGGAATTCGGTGCTTTGTGGACGGTGCTGCAGTGCCCCGGATGGCGGAGGATACAGTAGTGTCGACACATTGTGGACCGGTCGGTATGGCGAGTTGCGCTGTTGGAGGAAGAACGTCGGCGAGATCTGAGTTGGTGGATGCAAAGCTGTAGCTGAAGGCTGTAGCCCATTAGTTGGTGACGCCGCACCAGAGCCAGGGTAAGGACTTTGTTGCCTGGACTGATACTGGGAATGCATCTGAGATGCTGGCTGCGAAGACGGTCCAGCCGTCACACCAACCTGTGATTGTGATTGTCCGATAGTGGACGGGAAAGCAATACCCATAGCTCTGGCAGACACGTTCAGAGGAGGCAGCTGGTGGGTCTGTGGGAGCGATGATGCTCCATTCGCGCATTGAGATGAACTTGGAGGGATCGGGAGACTCGGCAACGTGAGCCGTGGGTTGTGACTAGGCTGACTGGCATAGTCTTGTGGACCAGCGGCAACACGTTTCGCAGGAGGCTCGGTGGAATAGTCATCGCGGCTCCGCTTTTTGCTCTCCGTATAAGTGGCGTTGCTAGTCGGGATGAGTGACAGAGGCGATGGTGCCGGAGTCGGCCCGTGCGAGCTCGGAGCGTTGTATGCGAAGCCGGTTTGTGCCAATTCTGCTGCATAAGGCGGAGATGCCTGGTTCGAAGCCGGAGGCGAGGGCAACGCCATTGGCAATTGCAATGATGATGCTGGTGGGAGAATCGGCGCAGGTCGGCTCTGCACTGGTGGTGGGCGTGTAGCCCGATCGAAGAAGGAAGCATATTTGCCGAGCAATGATTGCCACTTTGACCAGTCGTCAACGTCCGTGAAAAGGTTGTATTTCATGTTGCTGAGGAATTCGACCTCCATGATGTGAACCTCGGCAACGTTGATTCCAGAGACTTCAGCCCAGGTTTTATTCGTATAGGTGTTGTCGTCCAGGAATTTGTTGCCCAACATCAGAGCAACGGTCAACAACCTGTATTCGCTCCCAGGTTTACCTTTGACCGCTGGGTTGAGCTTCTTCAACCGATACACAAATAGTAGAGCCAGGAGGACCACATTCTGGGCGACGAGCGTTGTTGACAAAATCGTAGTGACCCATTTGCGGAAGCCGGTCGTTGGAGTTGCGTCCTTGCACAATTTCCTGGGTGGTTGAAGCGTGATTGGCGAATTCTCGATCTCTTCGAGCAGATCTGATGATTCGAACCAGAACAGACATGTGATCTGATATTGTTAGCATTGTTGACTTTGTAATTACAAGACCTCAAACTTTGCAACTCACTTCTGCTGCAAGCTCGGATAGGCTTCCACCGCTGTCGTTCACAGATTTGGGAATCTGGAATGAAGGAGCAATTGAAGTGTCGTTTGACTTTTGTGTCATTGAGTGAGCGTCGTTTGCTGGCTCAAGGGCAGGAAGCCGTGATTGCACACCCGGGCTGACCTTTGCACTCCTGACCGAATCCACCACACGATTGTCTCCGGAGGTCACATAGGGTGGATACTGAGCTACTGGAGCTCTGTATGTGGAACGTGCTGGCACGTGCGAGCTGTAGTGATGTTGTCCATGCTCTTGGTGGCTGACATGTTGTGAGGCGTGGCTGACGTTGTTCATGTCAGGCGGAGGAGTGAGGGCTCGGTTGAGGGCGTGATTGCTGGTGTACGAGGCCCAGTTTGCTCGCGATTGACCCCAGCTGTGCGGTTCGCGGTTGAAGCTGCTGTCTCTGGCGGCGAAAGGGTCCCGGAACTGGATGGCGGCGTTGGCATACATTGGGTGCGGCGGGTGTATGCTAGTTATGAGGGAGAGGCGAGAGGCAGTGAGTAAGAGGTAGTTGTCCGGCCAGTCATGTGAGGCCGGAGTTTGAAGCGGTGCAGCGCAATGATGGCGGTAGCGTGCGTGGAGAGTCTGGAGAGGCAAGGTCGAATGTTTGTGTTGATGATGAGAAGAAGAGACAGGAAGGGAGGTAGCGAGAGGCAGATGCGGGTTGAGGCAAGTGCGGAAGAGGGAGAGAGGTGTTGTTGATGAGGATTGCGGTAAGCAAGGGCCGCGGCAGGGCTAAGAAGAGGAGATGGGTTGGTGTGGTGTGAAGGGAGGGAAGGAAGGAGAGGGTAATGCTCATGGCAAATGCCAGTGAGCCACACTCATCTCAGTTGGCGCCGAGGGAGCAGTACTAGGTGAGGCGGTGGTCAAGGTTCGGCGAGACCAAGCATGGAGGTTTAACGGGGATGGGGAGAATCAGGACAGGACGCACGAAGCAACGCATAATGCTAATACAATAGCTTGCTCGGCGGGCGGCGGCGGCGGCAGCAGGCCTCAGCTGGGGGTGCTGCTGCTGCTGGGTTGGGTGCGATGTGCGAGGTGGGCTGGCTCAGTATCGCTAGACAAGCCCAACAGCCAACAGCCAACAGCAGCAAGCACAAGGCAGATGAGCCGGACGGACTAGCACGCATCGCATCCGCAGCAACGCGCGCATCCATCCATGGCAGCAGCACATGAAGTGACTGACTGACTGAGCCCCTGCGGCGCGGGCGTTGGACTGAAGGTGACGGCAGACGGGACAAGTGAATCATGACATGACATGACCGCCGACACGCCCGACCGACACGCCCGACACGACACAAGCCAGGCTGCGTGCGTGCGTACGTGCGTGCCATGTCCGTCCGAGCCAGCAGCAAGCGGCAGGTTGACTAAGGTATGGGTTTAGCGGTTCGTGGTTCGTCCTGGCAGCAGCGCAGCGCAGCGCAACGCAAGGCAAAAGGCAAGCAAGCACCCAGGGCCAGGCAGGGCAGATCCGATGAGCTGGCTCCATCTCGCATCGCATCGCCCGCCGCCCCAAATGGTGGCTCAAAATGGCTTTGGCAGACGCGTGCGCCGGCGGAGGCTCATGCTCACCACGGACGACTGTTGTGGATGGACGGCTCATGCTTCCAAGGACAAGGCTCACGCTCCTGGCCGGCCTGGCTCATGCTCTGGCACCTGGTTCAGCCGATCCCCAAGGCGGTAACAGACGGTAGATGAAGTCATGTAAGAGAGTGGAAAGCTACAAGGGCACGAAAGGCACGAAAGGCACGAAGGGAAGGCGAGAAAAGCTAGAAGCTGTCTATATCAACGTGGTCTAGCGCGCCTCAGTGGGCCTCAGACCAAAGATGGCTCGCTCGCTCGCTCAAAGGTGGAATCATGGAATGCCACCATGCCCACACGCCGCCCACCTCCCAAGCAAGTGCACCATCCAGGCCATGCACCACACCCGGCATAACGGCGCCTTGTCTCGTCTCGCCCGCCGCCCGCGCCCTGCCACCCACCGACCGATCCATACATGATACATGATACCTTCCCAAGTCATACGTGATACCTGAGACGTGATACGAGTCTTCCGAGAGGCAAGCCGCCTCTCTCTTCTAACCAAGCCTACTACAGTATGTATGCACCTAGTCTATGCCCGCCCGTTCTCCATCACCAACCCACTTATCAGCAGTCTCATGCAGGCGGAGCATCCTTTTGGTGCCTGTGACTGGTCACAGCCCTTGTTTAAATCTATGCTTCCAGACCGGTACAACTCATTATCTTAAGTACTAGTACTGTACACACATACTGTACAGTACATAGTGGTCAGGATGTGGCATGTACCGTCCTGCGAGCAGCGTCTCAGTGTAAGTACTACTGTACCCAACCTTTGCCGATACATACATGTATTTGCAACGCCAACGCCGTCCGTGATACCGTCATATGCCCGACTGCAGCATCGACAGATTATTACTTTGCCTGACCTACAGCAGGCCGTGGTTACGCAGCCTTGGGTCGCTTAATTGCGCCCATCTGGTTGGCCCACAGCGCTGGATAGTGGAGTGGAGCCCACTGCCATGCCCTTTCTTTTACACGGGAAACCGCAGACGCATAGAGACAGGCTCGAGACAGATCGCGTACGACGCTGACTGGCCAGGCCGGATCGCCCGTCCCTGGCTGGCAAGCGAAAGCAAGCAAGCAAAGCCAGGCCAGCAGAAAAAGCCCTGGGACGCCGGCGCATATGGCCGGGGCGCTGCTATGGCTAAACGCTTTGCCCAGTCCGAGTGGCGCGTGCAGTGGGCGTATCACGCATTCACTCTGCTCCGAAAGCTTGACGACGATGGGCCGGAGCCTACGCAGCGAAAACGCGAGAAAGTGAGAGTGGAAGGATGATGAGACCGGGCTTGTCGTATCGCGTCCTGTCGTCCCGTGTATCGTGCCCTTATTGTTGTCGTCGGCGGACCCTCTTTTGCGCGGGTTTGCCGTCACTCCATGCGTCTATCCGATTCTTCCACGCTGGTCTAAGGTAAAGTAACTCAACTCTCACACACACTCGCGGCAAACGCCGCACGACCTGGCGCCGCCCATCACGATATGCCCCAGCGATGAAAGGCCTGTCTTTGCCCTGCTTTTGGTGTGGAGAGCGATGGTGGGATGAGTAGTAGTGCGCGCGTGCGGCGTGCAAAGCAGACTACTACCAAGGCCAGGGCAAAAAAGACTCCATATTCGGGGCTGGAAGGAAGGAAGCCTTGTAATGCTACCGCAAACGGGGAGCGAACATACACACGCACACACCCTTTCCACACAACCGACGTGCCTGATTTGACCAAAGAATGCAAGCCTATGATTGCAGGCTTTCAAATCTGACCGCACCCGTCATTCCGTGTGTTGCTCCATGCACCGTAAATCCGCCCTCGCAGGCGGCGTGCATCTGACACGGTGACTACTGTCTCATCGGCATGGACGCAATCAACATCCAAAGGCGCAAAGTAAGATAGAAGGAAGCACATACATCCATGCTCGTCACAGGCCGGAACTCGTTTGCCCAACGGCATGTGAATCCGGGAGCCAACAAAGCATGGCAATCCTCATTCCCTTTCCATGCCGCTGCACCAATAATCCGCCCACCACCACAATCAGACAACAAGCCGTCTAGACAACCTGGACAATAGGAACACCAGCCAGCCTGCAGAACCGCCCCGGCCGCGTGCTTGTTATTGCACTTCTACACAATCTATCGGACGCTGGGCGCCGTTGATCAGGAAGCTAGATGCAGAGTTCCTTCCGGGCGGTGCAGTAGTAGTGGTGGTAATAATAATAATATTACAACATGCACTTACTACTCCTTCTGCTGTACATGACTTTACCGATCAAACGAGATGGGCGCATATCGGCCGTGCTGTGCCTCCGAGATCAATCGTCGTGTCGCGTGTGCCCTGCCCTGTGCTAGTTTAACAAACGCCCATTTGAGGAGAAAGCCTTTTGTCTGCCATCCCGTCCAATCTCCAAGCGAGCAAGCGGATAACACCGTACACGAATCCTCGAAGTGTGTGATGCGATGTCGCGTCGGATGCTGGCGGACGTCTCTGATTGTTCCATATGGCTACTGTCTCAGGCGGCAGCGTCGGGCAAAGGTCACAAAAGAAGCAATACCACAAACGGCAGTACCTTGCCTCTCCTCAACTCTCAACCTTGGACTGACTCGCAAGTCTATATTTGCTTGCTTGCTTGGAGGGAAGTATGCTGTGCGGCGCTCAGCGATCAGCGGCCAGCATGCATGGAGGTGTATCGAACGCAAGTAGGCTCGCGAGTTGTGACACGATGTCTGCGTATGACAAGTTTTAGTGTTTGTGAAGCCGAAGCGACTCGCGATCATCGATAACGACGATGATATGGGATGTGAGAGGCAGTGACATGCAATAATGTGCTAGCGTGCTAATGATGTTTCGCAAGCAGTAGGCAACAACAGCATCATTTGACGACAAAGTTATGATCCCATGCAGACATGACATGTTGTCTACCAATCAAACTGCAAAGTCAATAATCTGTTCTGCAAGTCACGCCTCTCGGACCAGCGACATCTTCGCAGAAGCCAAGCTCAGTCCTCACTTACAGGCGCAGGCGCGCAGATGGTCAGCCGCTGCTACTGCCGCGAGTTACAACTCTGCCACACGAGACTTTGCCTTGTCTGCAGCAGGATACCGAGGTGGACAACGATCAATCACTACTAAATCAACTCCCACATCCCCTTGAGCCGCGTGCACATCGGACCGCACGGCAATACATATTCGCTTAAGGCAAACACCTCTCAAACACTCTCACTAGCTACTCCATAGTGGCAGTGGCGAGTACGAGGGTCATCTCCTCACGCAAAATCGCGGCGGAGCATGATTGTTGCAGCTTAGGGTAGCGGCCGATCGCTATATGTGATGTTGTACACTCTGACCCAAGCGGACCTGTACCAAAAGCGGCCGCAGATGAAAGGCGCCCACCACTACTACTCGGCCAGCCGTATGTGAGGTGGGTATCTCCTCGATTAATCGTCGTACCGACACAAGATGCGGAAAAGGGCAGGAAGGTTTATCGAGAGATCTGAGGAGAGGCCCACGCCTAGGCCGGATGTCTGACCTTCCACGCCTTCCCCCTAGTCCGCAACGGGGCGGATGATTGAATGCGTGCATGAGTAAAAGCCAGCGGGCGTGTCACCTCGCGCAGATCGCGACGACGCGTCTAGGTTTTTGCGGTGTGCTTGTGTGAGAGTGCAAAAAACAGGGTCCGGCCACTGCTAGCAGCATGTCATGCTACCACCACTACAGTATGTACTTGCTACTGTATCCGCTGGACGACTTCGGACTCTGACCGGTGGGACTACTACTCACAACCAGTACTAGGCCGTGCTGCATGTCATTGATATCACAACACAGACTTTTTCGGGTGGTGTCATATTCGCCGAGGCGAGGGCAACCGCGGAGAGAGATGTGTGGATGGTTGGCTGTTGGGAGCACCGTGTCTTGTTTCCGCAAGATCATCAACCCTGCACTGCACGATGGATTCCGCTGGGCTACAAGCCTGAAAACCAAAGGTCACCGCTCATCTCGCCTCTATGCCTTTGCCTGCCTCAGAGTGGAGTTGGAACGATGTGACATGCGATGAGGATTGTGAGGCTTGGCGGTCAGGGCCAGAAGGCCAGACTATTTGTCGGAGAGAGCAGTGCGTCAGCAGTGAGCACGACGCGGTTGACGATGATTGCCATACTTTTCGCGAGCCTCCGCCTGGGGGCCACAGGCGAGGAGTAGTTGGACTGGAGGAGGATCACAAAAATCCATTAATCCCAGCAGACCTCGCTGCCATGGCCAATCGGCGCGCCCACGGCACCACTTTAGCCTTCAGCGTGGCACCACAGAAGGCAAAGAGGCAGAGAGCAGAAGCAAAGGAAGCGCCAGACTCCGAAAGAGGCTGTCACGGCCTCTCCACATCTTTGCTTTCTGTTTCCCTTCATGAAACTTCCCAGGCCAGGCTGGGTCTCCGTCCAAAACCCTGGTCCCGCGGGTGCGCTGCGTATGTAGCTTCCTGAATCGTACTCGATTTTTCGTCAATTCGAAGATCCGCCCTGTCGCTAGTCGTCTCCTTCTAATGCACCGCGCAAGCGTGATGCCGTGGCGCAGCCATCAGACTCGGGGCGTGTGACAAAGTGACATGGTTTCCACGCCCGAGCCCTCTGCTTGCAAGTTGCACTCCTTCTGCCGGGCCAAGGCTTCCGTACTCAGGAGTCTTCGACCTTGACCTTGAACCAACGTTCTGCACGGCTCCCGCGGATGCCTGGCTGGTTGGCTGGCTCGCTCGCGTGTCACTTTCCCTTCGGTCCGGCTGCCTACCTTGGCCAAATCTATCTTTGAGATGTAACTTGTGGGCCCTGCCAGCCTGCCTTTTAGGCGCCCCCGAAACCGCGAAAGCCTTTGCATTATTTGTGCCGTTTATGATTTATCAATCCTTCTGGCCAAGCCCAAGATCGTTCAACCCGTCGCTCTTCGCGGATTGTGCCGCCAGCTTGCTTTGGACGACGCAATTCTTTTGTCGCGTAGCCTGGAGATCGCCAACAACAGACTCCACCATCTGCTTCCATGTCCAAGGATCGGGCGTCTTATCCGCAGCTCTCTATTCATCGCCTGCAGCTAGACGTTGCACCAGCACCGCTCCGCTGAACACGTACCGGGCGTCTTGAAGTATTTCCCATCACACGCAACCCTGACTGCTCTTCCTGACTCGATGAAGATGATGTTGGCGGCTTTGCATCACACTACTACTGCTACCATCATGTATATCGTACTCTTACTGGCTAAATCGGTCGAAAGTCGGGTCCCTAACATGGCTGGCACTCACTGGCAACCCCGGCGTATCCGCCAACAACCCAAGATCAACGCCTACTTTACTTGACGGATCTTTAGCATCACCTCGACCAGCAACACGGGCACACTGGATCCATCGTTTCCAGCGCCACCCTAGACGCTCCACGTCCGAAGTTCAATCCTACATGCGCACGCTTGCACACTTGGTGGCTTGTCTGCACTTCTCTCGCCCGACGTTATAAGCAGCGCAACCGTGCCTTGTATGCATTACCAACGGGGTTTCGCGGCTGATAATATCCACTCACATCGTGTCTGCGACACGTCCATGATGGGCATGTTTCAAGGCCGAGCTGATCGTGCTGACAATTCGACGCATCAATTTCCACTTGCACCATCCGTCCACGCCATTCTTGAGGCAACCACCATCTTTTTGGCTTTGATGGTGGCACGTGCTGTAACAATCACTGCAGGTTACCGGAAATGCATAACTAACAATCATGCCAACAAAAGCCGAGAATTTCTTACGAACCCCGCGTTCGCGCAACCTTGCGCCATCTACATTAGTTTCGCCGAATCTACGGCTGAAGTCCTCGTGGTCAGATCTACTTTCTCCTTCTCCTCACGGGCTTCTCTCCCTCTCGTTGCCTGGAAGCGGTCAGAGCGACACTGCTTGTAATCAAAGACGCCACGTACTTCGGCAGTCTCGTCGCTTGGAAGCTTTGCTACCGTTTCGTGGACGGGCTACGAAGTTACGCCGCGCAGACAAGGAATTAATTAGGCCTTGCTAACTGCACAGTATTATCGCTACGGCCGTGAGAGGTTACCACATCGCAAGTAGTGGCCGGCCGTTCTAGCTTTCTGGATCGTTGCTTTGTCCGTCCGGTCACATAGTAGTGGCTGCATTTTCGGGGAGGCTTCCGTTTCAACCACGACGCCCATGCCATATCACACCATAGGTCCTCTTATTACTACTGTACCCGGCTACTACTGCACTCGTTGATCTCATCAGCACCGCCCTACGGTCGTGTCATATGATGTGCACAGGCGTAAGAGGTGACGATGATGTTGTACCCCCGGTGAATTCCTTTTTCAATCACCTTCAGGCTGGTTGCCTTGCGATTCAAGGAGAACGTAGGCAGGAGTGGAAGACGGTTTGTACACAATCGTGCATCTAGCTTGGGATCTCATGGTAGGCTGTTGTTTCGTTGTTTGTAAGGGACACGACTATTTTTCATCTACAAGTCGACTACAACGACGCGGTCAAAATGCATATTGTCGGGTTTGATCGTACGTTGACTCTTCCTTGGTCGACGCGTTCAACGAACTCGTCGTCTAGAATCGTGACCGTCCGCTCCTAGGACTTCCAACATGTCCCTCGGGTTTTAGGAGGAACCCTATGTAGAAAACACGAGTGAATTCCAAGTCAAATCCTCTTCAAATCTTCGCGTGTGTGTACTTTGCGCTCCTATATCACAGCCCTAGTAGGTAGTCTTCCGTGTAAGAAGGTACTTGATGTTGCTAATTGATTATGTGTTGTTTGTGCTCAGTCGGGGTCGATCGTAATTGTCCATCCACAACTCAGGTCCCAGAGGACTTATTGCCGTTTCTTTGATGATGGAGTCGCGCAGCGCTTCTGGTCTACTCAAATTCGCCGGTAGGAGACATGGAGGCTTGCTGATGTACAGTGTGGTCAGAGGTGTGATGATTCTGTAAGGCAAGGCTAAGACCACGACGACTACACCCCTTGATGACAATTCTTAGCACACTGTCGACAGTCTGGACGATGCTCAGCGTCTAGATGAGTGCACCACAATAACTAAGCCGATCGTGCATTTTTTTTCATTGATATCAATATTGATCAGCATTCGTCCTTGACTTGACTGATGGTGGACACAACAATGGCATGACTTGGTTCGATATCGACTTTAACACTGTCAGAAACGTTCAACGCTTGTCGTGTTGTGTAAGTTGACTTCACATTGGCACAGGCATGCATGGATAATGTAGCTTCATATCTCTGCTCTGACTCTGCTCCATGATAGTTGAGCGAGCATGAAAGCCTCACTTATAGACTCCGTTGCTGAGTGCATGATGCTACATGCTACATGGGACTCAACAGGCAGCTGTGGGCTCTGACGAACTCCTCGGTGCCCGTTCTTAGTGCTTCCTCCAATACTTTCCCTTACCCACTCCGAACTTGGGTCTGACCACAAATGCTCCTCGGTCGATGGTGTTTATTACCGTATAGCCCGAACCCGTAAAGGTGTAGTGGCTCCAAGTGCCCGAGTCCCAGACGGCTGATCCTCCTCCCGGGAGGGAGTCATCATCGGGAAAGATGTCGAAATAGGCGATCTCCTCGACCTTGCTGGCGTCGGGGAACTTGGGGATCGAGCTGACGTCGAGGACACGAAGACCAGCCTGGTAGTTGGACTGGTAGGCGAGACCATTGTGGACAAATTGGTTGTGGTCGACCGAGCGAGTGGACGATTTGTAGTAACCTGTGTTCTTGGGGGCTTCCAAACTGGTGATATCCCAGACGTAGGTAACCGGGAAGCCATCTTGCGAGAGCCGTCAGTGCCAGTACTCATCCCATATAGTTCGGTGAGGATACATACCCTTGGCGGGGGAGTCAGGTGCGGTGCGCGCAGGGTCGATTTCACCCTCGTCCAGCTCATCGTCCATGACGATGTGCGTCTGCCACATGGGGTCGGTAACCCAACCTAGAACATTGTTAGTATATGCTGGGATCGGCTTCAGCTGAGAAATCGTACCTTGGTGGGTGTACGAGGCTCCGACGTAGGGGGTGCGCGAGATGATTTTGCCGGCGTTGGGGCCGTTCTTGTTGGTCACCTGGCATCACAGTCAGCTCTTGTATCGAACCTTCGAATACAGAAACAGTGCGTACATCGTAGATGGTCAAGGTGTCCTCATTGTAGCCGTAGCAAATGTCGCGGCCGAAGTACTTCTTGTCGGGACCGCGGTAGACGATACATTGTGCATCTGAGTAGACGATTAGCTGGAGTTTTCAGCAGGGATAAAAATACTTTACCATGAGTGTAGCCGTCCTGGGGGGCGCATCCCGTCTGGAATGGCTTGTAGGGGTCCTTCATGTCGATGAAAATCGGGCCTTTTTCCAAAATTGTCAGTCAAGTTCCCCAACACCCCCAACAACAACATCGAAAACTTACCACCCGCGCAGGTGTCATTGCGACCAGGGCGACCTCCACAGCCAACAGCCACAGCGTAGCCCAACTCTTCGTTTGCGACAACATTATGCGATCGGCCGGGGATGCCATCAGTCAGGTTGAGCCAGCCTATCTCAGAACTGCCGATGGACGCATCGAAGGTCTTTGGCTTCTTCGGAGAAAGCTTGAGCAGTTTCTTCATGTCGAAGAACTGAACTCCATGGCCCGCTCCTTCGGAGCCAACGACGAGGGTGTCGCCGACCTTCTTGATCTCACGCCAGATGACACTGTCGTTGGTGGCGGGCAGGCGTCCAAGGTATTCGAGCTGGCCCTTCTTGGTGACTTCTGCGAAAGCTGCACCGTAGGTCTGACCGATGGCGACGAACTCCCTGCCAGAGGCCTTGTGAGTCCAACCCCAGCTTCCTGATCCCTCACCAATAGCGTCTCCGAGTTCAGCGTGTGTCTTGAAGTCGTACATGTCCTGGGAGACTTCCGGTCAGACAATTTCTTGGTCAAGCTTGCCTCATTTTTCAACTTACAATATCCTTGCATTTGTAGGTCTGGGTCTTGTCGCCCTTGACGGCTTCAGCCTTGCCCTTCTTGCATTTGATGACATCCTTGTTGGGACGCTTCTTGCCAAAGCCGTTCAACTTCTTGCTGTCATGGTTGCCGAGGGATCGCTGGTTCGCCCACGCAGACTCTTTGGCGTTCATCATGAACTCCATGACTTCGCCATTGGCGTATTCCTCGGTCGAGAAGCCGGCTCCAGAGACAATAGGCAGGAGGGCCGCTGCGGCGGCGGAGATCGAAGACCACTTCATCTTTGCGAATGAGCCAGTGAAATGCGGAAAGACTGAGGTGCAGCCCTGCAATCGATAGAAGACACGCCGGCCTTATATTGTTTTTCCCATGTCACCAGACGGCGAGCTGTTACCAACCAATGCATATCAGTCGCTCACGCGACGACCGCGTGCTCTGCAAGTCAAGCACCGACTATACAGATACCTTCCTATCCCAGGCACGGCCGAAAGTAGGCCAAGGTTCTTATCATCGCATTCCTGTGAGTCGTCCATGGTCGGGACTGCTGGGCATGTCTTGGAAATGTCTTGGTAGCAGATATGTGCCTGGTCGGCGGAATGCGACGACGCCGATTTGCCAGGCCGAGGTGGCGAAGCTTGGCCAAGTCCGACCAGGTTGCAATCTCACGTTGCAGGACCTTGATGGGCCTCAAGCCGCAATTCAGTTTGGAAAGTGGTCTCTTCACAGCTTGGTCGAGACGACACCTCGGTAAGATACTGCTAACTAGCAGTATTATGGACTATGGACGCATGGGGAAGGTGCCAAACCGATGTGATCTACAGGTACTGGAGTGTATTTGGAGAGGGGTCGAATGACCAAGCAATTCCGGCATGTGGAGGTGGTCCATGAACAACCAGACCCTTGGACCTACCTACCTTCTACTTCCATCTACACCACTACATACAGAGGAATGGCCTTTCCCGGTGGTAGTCCTCTGCATGCTGAGCTTTCTCATGTATCAAATATCTTGTCGGAACGATCGACGAGGTCAACACGAACCGATTGTGACGCCGTTGATGCTATCCCAGTCGACAACGCTATGTCCGCCATGTACATACAACATGTGGAATGCGTATGTAATCCAGTAGAAGAACCACCTAGTAAGCTTCGTGATCGCACAATTCGCGTCGCTAGTTGGCAGTCTAGAACCGGAGCTTGATGGAACTGATGGCATACAAGGCTTGCTGCAGATGGTACACGGCTTGATGATCGATTGTCTTCTTCATTGAGTCGCTAATGCGGTCGTATATTGTCTTGCAGGTGGCTATAGGGGCTGGACTCCAATATCTCAAACCAGCACCAAAGTGTGGATCAATGCCAATGATTGGTCCTCGAGCTTGCTTGAGCTTGAGATTGACTGTCTAGTCAAGATTAGGTAAATGTATTCCCGTTGACGCGATTTTGAAGGACACCGTCGTATGGTTGATTAGTGACACCCAGTCTTGTTGAGATCTTGTAGTATTCATCATATAGAAAAGTCAAATAGACTCCCCATTCCTATAATTCATACGCAGTAGACTATCACTAGGGATGGTCGATGTATCATATGTAGTCAGGTGAGTGGAGGTATAGGTAGGTACCTAGGTTTGGTTGTGTATGGATTTTGAGGTCCGCAGCCAGCTCAAGGAGGATGAGAACATCCGATACTAACGCCCAGGTATATTACATGTAGATAGGGCATCAGCTCTAATATTGTAAGTACAATCGTAGTGTTCACCGTAAGGACTAACACACAATGTATTCAACATGTATAAGAAAAATGGCTCGGTCAACGTATCCAACAGAACCCCAACCCGTACCCTAAGTCTCAAAAAGAACGTCACTCAAATGCCAAGCTGCCATTTGGTGCTAACTTACTTCACCTCGTTCCAAGAGACCTTCTCCGTAAGATGGTCTGTATTGGTCTACTTGATAACGCCTAAGCTGTCTAATCCTAGGCCGTCCTCATTTACCGAGTGGTTTGGGATGAGGTATTGCTTGCCATGCCGAGTCCTGGTGACCCCTGGAGTGTCCAAAGACTGGATCTCACGGTGGAAGAAACTCCAACAAAACAACACTTGCCCACCAACAGGAAGAACAGAAAGTAGCTATAACTAGGAGATCTGAACGATACTACGAAGCTACGCCCGGACTTTCGGCTTTGTTACACATCTATCTTCGTGGCAGCAGCATTCTGCCAAGGGCTCGGAGGACAGCAAATCCCGCGAGAGCACCCGATGCTAGTGTCAGCTTCAAGAAACCAGACAGAGAGGTGTCGGTGCCGCGAGTATCACCGGTAAAGTGAAGGGGCCGTCGTCTGAGCACCCTGAGCATTCACTGGGAGACGATAGGAGGGAGCCAGCTGAAAGCCGTTATGTGCTATACTGACCGCGCGAATCTGAGGAGCCTCGCATCATCCATAAGACCGTGAAAGGCCTTACTGGGTGATGATAGGCCGTAATGTCTTGTCCTGTCAACAGCCGTAATGCAGCAGACCCAAAAAGCTAGGCTGTGCTTCAATGCCTGGCAATGGGCATACACTAGGCGGCAGTTATGGCTTTGCAGGTAAGTGAAGTAGGCCTAGTGTCGCCCAATTGCAACGGTCCCAACACCCGGAACGACACTCATACTACCGTGTTCACTGTTCACCAATGATACCATATGAGCCACTAGAGGCCTTTAGATCTTGGAGAACCACCCAACACCACGGACCAAACTCAAGCCCACCCGAAGAAGGACGTACTTACTGAATCGATCTTCGACAGCTACTAAGGAAAGGCCACAACACACGGACACTCCCAATCATCCGCCAAGATGGACAACAGCCTGCTGAGACTTCTCCCTCTGGAAATCCGTGAGATGATCTACGAGGATTGCTTCGAAGACGACCTTTTCGAGGTCATGAAGAAGCCAAATTCGTTGGCACTCTTGCAGCTCTGCAGGGAGCTGCGCCCAGAGACCGAGCAATTTCTGACGAGACATACGAAGGCCATCCTCAACGGCGGCAACATGGACACAAGCGCCCTGACGGTCCTGGACGCCGACCAACAAACAGCACTCGCACAGCTTGTTGGCGCTATTCCCGCGCACCTCAACTTGAAAAAGTTTGTGTTCGAGCTGCAACACGATTGCAGGGTGATCTGCCCTGGCATGTACGCGAGCTATACCTCGGTCATCCCGCCCCAATTCACGGCGAACACACGCGCTTTCGTCGCGATAGTGCGCCCCTACGAGGCGGTGATATCAGTCAACTTCACATTCCACAAGTTGTCGACGTACCCGCTCACGAATTCTCTGCACCACACCAGCCACGGCAGTGTGTCGACCGTCTGCCCTCACGATGATCCGATGACAATCCAGGCTCTTGAACAAGGCGTGATCAAGCTGTCAGCATCAGACAAGACGAAATCACAGAACGCTGCCGATCAGGCCTTTGCGAGAAAGCGTAGGCATTTCGAGGCACACCGTACGCACAAGGTGTGCTTCGTGAAAGTCGGCATTGACAAGGCTTTGGACTCTCTTGCCAATGCACAAGACCACATCAATGCGATGATCCAGCTTCTCTGAACTGTGAGAAGTTGGTACCTTTGCAAGGGTCACGATTGTCAGAGTATTGCTAACTCCAGGAAGAGACGGGGAAGAGTTGCAAGCAATTGGATCAACGAAGCTTTTTTTGTACGATATTGGGGTAAGTTTGTTACTAGTCTGGAATCATGATCACAGGATGGATCCATTTCAGGCATGGCTCTTTCCGGCCACCACAGCGAGCGATGGGAGGGACACGCACGCAGACAGTCGGATTTTGCACCTCTCGGGTTTTTGCTGGCTGTCTGGCAAACGATCTGTGATCCTCCCTCTGGGGCTTTTGTTTTCAAGTCATTGCGTTCACAGCTCAGATAACTCTTCAATCAAATTTACCACACAATAATCTTCTCATTACTAAATGCAATATTCATGGCTAGGCTGTTGTAGACGGACGACCACGGACGGTCCATAGAGGATGTACCGAAAGAAGCAACGATGAAATCGGTCGACCAAGTAGTCCGGACAACGCGCTTGTGTTCAATGTGATCCTTTATCGCTTTCTCCATGGTATAGTCCGGATGTGATACCTTTGTTCATTAAGTAGTTACCTTTGTTACGGTCGTTGACTTACTCTTGACCGATACGGTACGCTATGCTTAGACAGCGTGGAATAGTTGCAGCAATGGCAATCATGAGATGTCACTTATAAGATAGACTAAGTGACGTCGATCGTAATTTATGTTGTTAGTCTTTAGCATTTAGTTGTCTTCCTCGAACCACAATGTGTTTGCGAGATACGCGTGTACCTCCCCGCTACCATGTTCGCGTGAACGTGCATTAGAGGATGTATGAGCTATAGAGGATCCGGCCTCGTCTAGGACGAACTAAGGGAGCTCTGAAGACGGAAGTGACGTGAGAGAAAAGCAGAGTGAGGCGAGATACTAGTCGCAAGTTGTACTACGTTCGCAGAGACAAACATAAATATATGTTCCCTACCTAGATCCACACTCACAAACACCAGCTCTTCAACACATACACACATATACACACACACTTCATCTTCAAACCACAAAGTCGGCCGTGTGCGCATCACAAATAGCATGGAGAACTCACCGTTCGCTAAGCTATCGAAGGAACTCCGAGACATCATCTACGCGTACGCACTGCCCGACCCTCTGGACGTCCTGGAGATCTCGAGGGGCCACAAAAGACCAAAGGTCAACATCACCCAGCTGTGCGGCAAAATGCGAGAAGAGGCTCTTCGTACGCCGATACAGCCATACAAGCTGTGCATTGCCATGCCAATGGGCCGTGCCTATGGCGCCTCTATCGAATGGATTGTCGACTTCGCTAGGCTGCTAGAAGAGGCAAATTCAGCCCTCAAGCAACTGCCAGTTTTGTTCCTATCGAAGCCGACTACGATACACCTCTGCGCGGTTGTACGGACAGACAGGTCATACCCAAGCAGCGTTCGCTATACATACGAGTGGTCCAAATTCAGTTGGGAGCGGGTCAGGAAGACAGTCCAGCACCTCACCCAACTTACACACGCTCATAAGCTGATACTCGTCATCAGTTGCAAGTACATCTTGTTGTCGCATAATGTTCATCCGGCCATTAGTCATTGGTGCCCGAGAGATTGTCAGCTGGTCAGCGATCTGGACAGACTCCACGTGGAGGTGGCAGTAGCGGAGGATTTCGAAGCGGCTAAAGGTGCGCTCTCAAGAGCGGTCGCTGAGTTGAAAGAGGCGATCAAGCTGCGTACCAATGCCAATCACGCCAGGTTGATGCGTGGCGAGATCACGCGTGCGCTAGAGAAAGCCGACGAGATCATGACCATTTTCATGGAATATCTTTCCAAGTGAGCGGCGGCGGTGCTAGATGGTACGGCATGGATGATGATGCAACTGCGGCGCGGCAAGACGGACAATGCATGCTTTCTTGCGCCATGGACGCTGTTAATCATCGAGGTGGTATCGATGGGTTTGACGGAGCAATCAACTAGAAGGGGAGAGTTGGTCAGCAATGCAGTATTAGATTGTGCTTGTATCACCACACGATGCAGTCAAGTGCGTGATAGTAATGTGAACCTACAGTGTGTGGTGAGGAGGTCAAAGACCCTTGATGCACGGACTCATCAAGCGCGTCGAGCGCGCGTCAGGACGTGTAAAGTGCGACCCGAGTCTCAAGATCAACGCCCACCATTGTTTGCTCATGTTTATGCAACAAACACCCCACCTTCATTCCAAAAACAACACACGCAGACATGCCGGGCCTCGTCGCTCAGAACGGCCCCTCGAAACGAGTTCTCCAGGACAACACGAGCTCTCGCCGCAACGAACAGGCATCATCATCGAAGAGACGGAAGGTCGAGGATGCAGCAAACAAGTTCAAGAAGCCTGCTAGGAGAGATGTCAACGGTGGCCTGGTCGGCTCCAGTCAGCCGAAGAGCCATTTTGAAGAGGAGGTGCTGGAGAAGTTCACACAGGATATCGGAACCTTGAAGAAGAGCAACTCGGAGAAGGATCAGCATTGGGCCCGTCCCAGTCTAGACGACTTCGATGACAAGACAGACAGGCTCACCTTCCAGCAGATTGATGCCGAAGAAGGCACATTCCACGGCGGAAGTGCGAGCGTCAAGTTGTTCGGCGTCACCGACAATGGCCATTCAGTCCTGCTGCATGTCACAGACTTCAAGCACTACCTCTACGTCGCGGCACCACTCAACTTTGTCCAGAAAGATTGTGAGCCGTTCAAAGCATATCTCGAGACTACGCTGGCACAGCATCAGCCCGCGATCTACTCAGTCCAAATGCTCATGCGCGAGAACATGTACGGCTTCCAAGGAAACCAGAAGAGTCCATACCTCAAGATTACCGTTACCGACCCGAAATTCATCCCACGACTACGGACGACCATCGAGCAAGGAAACGCAAATTACAAGGGCCTGTGGAAATCAAGCGACAACAGCATTTTGACGTTCGACGCAATTCAATTCGTTCTACGCTTCATGGTCGACACGCACATTGCCGGCATGTCTTGGGTGTCGGTCGACTCAGGGAAATACAAAATGATTCCCGAAAGAGAGCGACACTCTCACTGTCAAATCGAAGCATACTGCCATTACCGAGATCTTATCGCACATCCGATCGACGGCGAATGGTCAAAGATGGCGCCGTTGAGGGTCCTCAGTTTCGATATCGAATGCGCGGGTCGCAAAGGTATCTTCCCAGAAGCCAACGTTGACCCTGTCATCCAAATTGCGAACGTTGTCACGAGATATGGCGAGGAAAAGCCTTTCGTCAGGAACGTCTTCTGCCTGGACACATGCAGTTCCATCGTAAACACACAATTGTTTGAGTTTGGTGGTGCGGATGCAGAGAGCAAGATGTTGATGGCGTGGCGTGACTTTGTGGAAGAGGTTGACCCCGATGTCATTATCGGCTACAATATTGCAAACTTCGACTTCCCATATCTGCTCGATAGAGCGGCGCATCTGAAGGCGCAGAAGTTCCCATATTGGACCAGGCTCAAGAACGTCAAATCGCAGGCGAAAGAGACGAACTTCTCGAGCAAACAGATGGGCAACAGGGACACCAAAGCCACCAACACCAATGGTCGTCTGCAGCTCGATCTTCTCCAACTCATTCAGCGCGACCACCAGCTGCGTAGCTACACCCTCAACTCCGTCTGCGCCCACTTCCTGAACGAGCAGAAAGAAGATGTCCACCATACCATGATCACAGAATTGTTCAATGGCACACCAGAACAACGGCGTCGTCTTGCGGTTTACTGTTTGAAAGATGCGTATCTACCACAGCGTCTGATGGACAAGCTCATGTGTTTGGTCAACTACACTGAAATGGCAAGAGTCACAGGTGTTCCTTTCAACTTCCTGCTATCGCGTGGCCAACAGGTCAAATTCTTGAGCCAGCTATACCGCAAAGCACTAACAGAGCAGCTCGTCATTCCCAATCTCCGTTCCGAGGCCACCGATGATCAATACGAGGGTGCTACTGTCATTGAACCCACACGAGGGTACTACGATGTTCCAATCGCAACGCTCGATTTCGCGTCGCTGTACCCCAGTATCATTCAGGCCCACAACTTGTGCTACACTACTCTACTCAACAAGAGCGCCGTCGAAAAGCTGAAATTCGTCAAAGATGAGGACTACATCGTTACCCCCAACGGCGATATGTTCGCGACATCGAAAGTTCGCAAGGGCCTACTGTCGGTTATTCTTGAGGAACTGCTATCTGCCCGTAAGCGAGCGAAGAAGGAGCTTGCGGTGGAGACGGACACTTTCAGGAAGGCTGTGTTGAACGGTCGTCAGCTTGCTCTGAAGGTCAGTGCCAACTCGGTGTATGGTCTCACAGGTGCCACAGTCGGTAAACTGCCCTGTTTGGCTGTCGCTTCTAGCACCACAGCCTACGGACGCCAAATGATCGAAAAGACCAAGGACGCGGTCGAGAAACGATACACAATCGCCAACGGCTACACTCACGATGCGCAGGTCATCTACGGTGATACCGACTCTGTCATGGTGAAGTTCGGACCCAGCGATCTTGCCAAGTGCATGGAGATGGGTAACGAGGCGGCCATCCATGTCTCTGACCAGTTCGTCAAGCCGATCAAGCTGGAGTTCGAGAAAGTGTACTTCCCGTACCTGCTGATCAACAAAAAACGTTACGCTGGCCTGTACTGGACGCAGACGGACAAGTATGACAAGATGGACACCAAGGGTATCGAGACGGTCAGGCGCGACAACTGCCGACTCGTGCAGACTGTCATTGAGACGAGCTTGAGAATGTTACTGATCGATCGTGATGTGCAAGGCGCCCAAGAGTAAGTCATATCAAACATCCGTCCGTCGCAACGTCGAACGAATGCTAACGGCCGAGCAGTTATGTGAAGGATACCATTTCCGAGCTCCTGCAGAACAAGGTCGATCTATCCAATCTGGTCATCACCAAAGCTCTTACCAAAGTTGACTACGCCGGCAAACAGGCCCACGTCGAGCTCGCCGAGCGCATGAAGAAACGTGACGCAGGTTCAGCGCCCGCTCTTGGTGACCGTGTCGCCTATGTCATGATCAAAGGTGCTGCCGGCAGCAAAGGTTACGAGAAGTCCGAGGACCCCATCTTCGTGCTCGAGAACAACTTGCCCATCGACTCGAAATACTACCTCGACAATCAGCTCGCCAAACCGCTTGGCCGCATCTTCGAACCAATCTTGGGTGAGAAACAGGCCGCGTCGCTACTCACCGGCGCCCACACCCGCTCCATCGCCGTCGCCGCACCGACCATGGGCGGCCTGATGAAGTTCGCAAAGAAGACCGAAACCTGCCTTGGCTGCAAAAAACCCTTGACCAGCGCGGAAGAGAAACACGGCGCCGTGGGAGCGGAATGCAGGCCTCGATTCGGAGAACTGTACACACGCTCATTGAGCAAAGTGGCGGATGTCGAGGTCAAGTTTTCGCGCCTATGGACGCAATGTCAGCGCTGCCAAGGCAGCATGCACAACGAGGTCATCTGTTCCAGTCGCGATTGCCCCATATTCTACATGCGCATGAAGGCCAAGAAGGATGTCGAGGATGCTGGCAAGGAGCTGGATCGCTTTGATAAGGACTCGACGCTTTGGTGAGGGGATTGACTGGGAAGCGAACGGGCTTCAACTACGGTATTCGGTCGTGGAACACCTGTGCCGCACCAGAGAATACTGGTGGTTGTACTTGGAGGCCGTGCGTGGGTCTCGTACGTGGTCAGGCGTTTAGGGCGGAACTTGTTCTTCTTCTTTTCCTTCTCCTGTGTCAGACGGGGACAGCGGGTAATGGGCAAAGAAAGGGTCATGGGAAGGAGAGACAAGAGACAGAGACAAAGGGAAAGAGAGAGACAATGGCAGAGACAGTGTAGGAGTTCCAGGCGCAGGCGTTAGGTGTTATCGCGGGCAGCACAGTCGACAGCGCAGGCAAGCGGTGTGTGCCGTCTTGTCCCAACTAGCAGTGTAGTACTATTGTTCCAAACTCGTGTATTGTAACGCTTCCCCTCCTTGCGCGCGCGAAAAAGGACGCGGCGAGAAGAAGAGGCGTTTTGCGGGACCGTTTGTCTTGTCAATCATCATCGTTGCGGCGAGCGAAAAATGTCCTACTATCGACGCTTCCAGAGAAAGAAGCACTATAGCGTGTCTGCCTATGTATGTGCTTCCTGCCGGACCCTTAGGAGAGAGGCAGGCGGGCAGACAAGTTCACGTAAGTAAGTAGTAAAGAGGGGAGGCTTAGGGTGAAAGAGAGACATCTCAGATGCCGACGTTGGATGTCGGACGTACTATGTAACGTACGTGTAGGTGGTCGGAGGGATCTGTAACGGGCACGAAACGTTTGCAATTTCCCTCATCGCGCCACAAACCAGACCGCCAGACTTGTTTAAGCTTATCCGCATACGCTTGTAGGTCGTCGGTGACATAAGAGGCGCGCTGTGGATTCGGGGTTGTTTTGAACAGTCGGAATCTTGCGGTCGCAGGTCCTGCGTCATTATTATTGGGTGGAGTATTCCATGAAGGAGGGAGTGGAAGTCGAGACACACGGGCTTCAATCCGGGACAGAGGGACGCGATTGTTTCACTTACAGCTGCCGCGATCGGGTTTTGGCTGCCTTTGCCATCCCGCCGTTGGAAAACCTGATGTGGGCGGTGCGCGCGCACTTGTCGCGATATCCCGTGATGTGTTTTCATCCGTACTTGTCGTCGAGTCGTGCGGCCTTGTTCGGCCAGTCTTCGCTTCTTCTGGTCTGCTTCTGGTCTGCGACACAGACTCGAGGCAGGCGCGCGCGCTCGCGCTCGTACTACTTGACCGTGTCATGGTTTTGACATGACATGACATGACAGTGACATGCTACGGATATGTCGTGACATCGGAGAGACGAACGAACGACCGACCGACCGAACGAGTCCACGCTTTTCCTTCTCTCTCGTTTCCTGAGTCGCTGGCGGTGAAGTGGCGTGGAACCTCCTCTGAAACCATCGAGTTCTAGCTTTCTACACATAACATTTACTGCCTCATATCACCTCATCTGACCTTGATTACTAGTACTGCTGATGCCCAGCTTCTTAGCTATCGTTCGTACTTCTTCGCTGCCCGACGACGTGCAGTCTCTGTTTCATGATTCATGAGCCCTGTGATCTTCCCGCCTTGCGTATATTCCATCGCGAGAATCATCTGTCGGGGCCAGGCCATAGCGCGTTCGTTCGTGAGATTTGTTTCATAAAAGGTGTTGGATTGCAGCCTGGAAGGTTGATGGTTTAGGGCTTCTTTGGCGCCTCGCTCGCTTTCCCGCCGGCTTGGTTCGCGAAGGGCGGAAGATCTGCGATTGTGTATTATGGTATGTTTTGTGTTGGTGCGTTGTGCGTGTGCGTGTGCGCATGTATGCATATGTAAGCTGTTGTTTTTCAGCCGCATGGGACGTGTACGACAACAACTGTATATAGGAGGGGAAGTGGCGGCGAAAGGCGGGCCTTGGGCTGGGAGCTGGGAGTACAACTCCGAAGCTTGCCTAGAGGCGCGAGCTCCATGATTTTTTGGCTCTGCGGCCCCCTGCTTTGCGTTGCCGATGGGACGCGGTTGTACTGTGTACCAAGGTACGGTTGTGTCTGCCGAAGATGGAAGGTGTTTTTCCATGTGTTTGTTGTGATATAATTAGGAGCAGCTTTTTCGCTGGGACTTTTGTTCAACTTGGAATCGTATTGCGTGTACTGTCAGCATGAGAGTCGGTCGCTGGGATCTACATAGACCGAACTTCTCTATTGCAGACAGCATCTTATGCATCGCTATTATAGCGAATCGTGCAACATGGGAATCCGCCCAGCCGGCATCTATCAGATACCCCCATTCTTTGCTGATGCATGACTGGAGAGCTTGTGCTGAAGTGGCGCGCGGGATGGAAGGAGAAGAACTGGGGCTGACGTTTATATGCCATCGGCTCTGCTATAGTAAGATCTGTACGGTATGCCTGTGTACTACTGGTACAGCATAGGAGGTAAAACTGTCAGATGTCTCGAAAGATCGGAACGGAACAGTCCACTGCGAAACAGAGACTCCTTTGTGGTTTCTCAGCGTCCCCGCCTGCTACTGTGCCTGCATTGGAGGTGCATTGGAGGATGTAGGCTGGTTGGTGGCTTACAGGCATCGCTGTCGGCTCACTCGCTCGGCGGTGTGTTAAGCGCCCTCGGCCGGGATCCATGCTCGCCATGCCGCCATGCCGCCCGCACAAAATCACTTATTCTCCGATGCCACTCGTCACTCGTGGCCGCCCGCTCGACTTGGCGATGCATCATATGCGTGTAGCCGCTGCAGAGCCCAGGAACAGTTCCCTTCGATGATACACGCCGCGGCAGCCTAAAGGTGAGGAGGTACGGCAGCAGCATGCTGCAACTCTCGTCTCGACCGTGTCCATTCGGAAGGCGCTGTTTTCTGCCTTCTTCTTCCGAGTAGCAGTAGTGGAGCCCGGCCTGTGCCACGACAGCCACGCAGACACATGGACAATTGGACACCGCATTTCGCCGCCAAGCACGCAGGAGCACAGGGCTGGCTGGACAGGCGTGCGACGATCTTCGTGTCTGCGTGTGTGTAGGTATGGTATGTGCGTTGAGAGCGGAGCGTAGGTGCGTGCGAGCGAGCGAGCGAGAGGCACGGTACTTGACGGTCAGGCTTTGTATAGAGCGGTAGTAAGTACGTGTAAACAGCGTTGGCGGTGTCGCAGTTTGTGTCAACGGCCCTCCCTACAACCAGCGATCGCGATGAATCGATAGAGGCGGGTACCTTACTGTAGGTATACTGCAGATGTAGAGTAGGGATACGAGGAGGTGCAGTATACCTACATACATGTAGTACGTGGATGGATACAGTAGATAGCCGAAGCGTGAATAATGCATTCAATGATACATGTACCGTAAATGTCATTAATAATACAGTGCGAAAACAAGAGCATAAAAAAGCAAAAACAACTCGCCGATCTGTTTTTTGTTTACCCAGATCAACACCAACCATCCATGTCACGGTCCGGTACGGTACTGCACAGCTGCTGATGCCTATACTAACCAACTCTGCTACTGCTACTATATCCGTCAGGAGGCGAGTCAAGAGCTTGTGCCTGTCTGCCAGCTGAAGACTCCGGCCCACGAAACTCTAAGCGCAAGCGCAAAGACCAGCGCGTTTCGGGCCAATCGCTACAGAAGCGCTAGCTGGTGTCTCAGCACTCTTGCAGCCAGGGGAAATTGCGAGCCTGCCCTCCTCCTCCACCACCCACCTTCGACCAGTCTCGACTACTACTATAGTACTATACCTCGCTCATTTCCTGACCTCACTTGCACCTCGTCATCCAACACGACCACCGCGCTGCACCATCACTCTCTCTGGTGCCGACGCTCCTCCTTCCCTTCAATTCATTCATTGTTCAATCGGGCCAGCCGTCACTCCTTTCCGGCACCCTTCCATTCATTCACCACCGCCTGATATTCTTTGTCTCACAGCGGCCTCGACGTACCCAACGCGTCGACTACTTTCGATCTACACCTGCTCTTAGACAGCGGCTTTACATTTACACCTTACCCACCTTACTCACACTCCGCCTGGTCGCCGGACGCCTGTACTTTACTCGACACGGCTTTCATCCCTCCCAATCACACACCTCTTCTTCACCGCCAAGCTCCGGTCCCAACTACCGCCGCCCCGCGCATTATTACGAATCCCTCGACAGTCGCGTCCGATAATTGCAACCCTCCCACCCACCGACCATCGACACGATAATTTACGAAGCTCGAATCGACTAGCAGCACACATTAGCCATCATGGCCGACGTCATGCAGGCACCTCAGCTCCCGCAGCCCCAACACGATGACCAGTCGAGCATGCCTCCGCCCTCTTCGACTCCCACTTCAGCCAGCGCAGCAGCTGCCGCCGCTGCCAGAAGGCCTCCGCGTAAGAGCACTCTTACGCAACAGCAGAAGAACCAGAAGCGTCAGCGCGCGACCCAGGACCAGCTCATCACACTCGAGGTGGAGTTTAACAAGAACCCCACCCCAACTGCCTTGGTTCGCGAGCGCATTGCTTCAGACATCAGCATGACTGAGCGGTCTGTGCAAATTTGGTTCCAAAACAGGTACGCCCGGAGCTTCCTAGGTATATCGACAAAAATGCTGACCAATCCCACAGACGCGCAAAGATCAAGAACATTGCCAAGCGAAGCATTGAGAGCGGCGAGGACTGCGACAGCATTCCCGAGTCGATGAGGCAATACCTGGCCATGCACGCTTACGGGCCTAGGCCTGCTGGCGCCATGTCTGGACAAGGCTTCCCGTACAACAACGGAGGATTGATGCTGAACACTGACACCACATCTGGCAAGACTGTCATCCAGCACTTCCACTGTCGCTCTCTGTCCGTCGGCACCTGGCGTCGCGTAGGCCAGAGCACTATGGACCTGGTTATCTTCTACTCGCCCGAAAAGGCGTGCATTACATACTACATCCACAACGACGCAGCTGGCTACAAGATCGAGTACCCTTTTGCATGGATCAAGAACATCTCCCTCGAGCAGGGTGACGTCCAGTCCGCCGCCGAAGGTGCATCACAGAGATCCGGAGGCCTCGTCGTTGAGCTCACAAGGCCACCCAAGTTCTACATGGACAGCTCTGGCAGCGGTGGCTTCTACGAGTGTGGCGACTTTACAGAGGACCAGCAGGCGAGTCGCATTTTCGTGCACCACCTTGGCGGTCCCTCCAAGGTGCTCAGTGGACAGCTCGCAAAGCTCGTCTCTCTGGAGTCTTACCAAAACAGACATCACGTCTTCGATCCCACCCCGTACGGCATTGCATCTGCACCGGTCTCGCCAGTCGTGCACCGCCCAGCCAGCCAGCCTAACCACATGGTTCACCCTCACCACCAGATGAACCACCTCTTTGCCCCCGATCACACCACCGGTCTAATGGGCCCTCCCGCGCCCAGAGGTCACAAGCGTCAAAGGAGTCGTTCGGTGCCCGCTGCCATTGACTTCTCCATGATCCGACAGCCTATGCCATCTTTCCTGATCCAACACGAGAGCCAACCCACGTCTGCACCTCAAGAGCCTGCTCTTTTCGCACCGCAGCCGCAGTACTCTCACCAGCCCAACTTTGCACCCGGTCCGGCTCCTGGCTTGAGCATAGACACCTCTGCGTCTTACGGCATGGACTACCGCTTCAACGGTCCCATGTCTGCGACTACTCTGAACTCGCCTAGCGACTTTGGCACACCTGCTTACTTTGCAGGCGGACCCAACGACGCACCTCACCACTCCCAGGTTAGCACACCGTACAACAACGGATTCCTCGCTGTTGACCAAGCGGCCATGATTGGCACAAGCAACACTCCCCTGTCCATGGCCAGCGGTGGTGACCCAGTAATTGCCGACCACTCGCCCCCTCTCAACGGTATTGGCCGAAGCCAGAGCGCGGACATCTTCGGCACCCCAGGCGACAGCTCGCAGTTTGGTGACGACGGACTTTACCTTTCGGAGTCATTCAACAAGCAAATGGCACTTCCTTTCAGGAACCCTATGCAAGACGAGTTCAACTCACCTCTGCCGGACACTCAATTCAGCTTTGACATTCCCCAGAGCGCTGAGAGCCAAATGAGCCTGCCCTACCGAGCACAGGATGGCACGCTCAACTTCCAGAGCCCGCCTCACCAAACACCTGACCATATGTCTTTCCAGTCGCCCACACCTGGCGGCAACATGCACCAAGACAGCGGTATTGCTTTCTCTACACCTTCGCACGTGCCGCACGACCAGCAGTACAATTTCAACAGCCCCAAAGACAGCGGCATGGTCTACCAAGATCAGAAGATGTATCAGAGCCCGGCTCCGATGCAGCAGCTTCCCGATGATCAGAACATGTACCAGCAGAGCCCGCTTAGCCAAAGCACGCCCGGTCAGGCGTCTGACATCGACATGCAGAACATGGGCTTGTACATCGACCCAAACAATCTCAGTCAACCTCAGCATTAGAGACGCAGTCGACCTGATCTCGATATACATTACGCAGACAAGCGACGGGATCTCACATCGCCACTGTCTTTTCACGCAGCCACAGAACGGTCTTTCGTCATTTCCTTTACGTCAACGAGCCTCCACACGCGAGAGCCAATCTCTACTTTCGTCTTTTTTGCCATTTGTTTTTGACAAGCGAAGCAACAACACGCGCGCACAATATGTTGGACACATAATACTAGTGCTTATTTTCTCGAACGACTTTTGCCTACAAAGGCGTTCACGAGACTACGCCGCAGAGCGAGCGACTGGACTGAACAGGTGGCAAGGCGAACATTTTGAATTCGATTGCCGACAAAGGCCTGTTCAACCACCATTTGAGGGAGGAAAATTTGAGGGAGGTTTTACATCTCCCTAAGGATACGACCAAATCTATCTTGCGAAGATCCAAGAACGCCGTCATTCATGGGCTCCCCCATTATTCGCGCTCTGGGAGTTCTTTTTTCTTATTCCATACAATTTTTTGTTCATTCGGGAAAGGAGTGGGGGGTTTCTTCGATACCCTGTTTTTTGTTGTCTTGGTTTTGCTTTGCAACCATTTTTAGCTTTTAGCTTGTTTGTGTCTTTTTCTCTCTTCCTTTTTCTTTATATGTTCAACTCAATCAGATACCTGATCGTCAGTCGAGAAGGGACAAAAAGATAGATTCTTAACCTTTCCGATATACTGCTTCCTCAACCTCATTGTCACTTCAACATTGTACTAGTTTGACCTCGAGTTTTAGGACAATGATTGTAGGTAGTTGTCGTTCATCGAGCTAGTCGGAGTGATCTGCTGAGGAGGATGCATTTTGATGGATGCTACGGATGATCCGACAGATTTGACGTGCATCAATCAAAGTCAAGACTGTCGTAATGAACGATCGTGTAGGTAGTTCTTGCAGGCAGCCGTAACATGTAAGTGAAGTGAAGTGAAGTGAAATGGAAGCTCGACTCAAGCGCGGCTTGGTGACGCAGTTCTGCCTTGCGTGCCTAACCCCGCCGTTCACTCTACCTACTATGTACATGAGCTCTACAGAACAGACACCAAACATTGTCGATAACAACCATCCATCTTCACCATGGATGCTCTCAAATCTTGGGGTATGTGTGCTCTTTCATCATCACATTCACAGAGAACTGACAAGTGCAATAGAGGTCGAGAATGCCATCGGGCTGACCGACCCTCACCGCGACGCCCTCTACGCCTACAATCCGGAAGCACAGAAGAAGGTCAACGAAGCCAGAGCATGGCGAACCGATCCGCAACACTTCAAATATGTCCGCATCTCGGCTGTGGCGCTCATCAAAATGGTCATGCACGCGCGCTCGGGCGGCAATCTTGAAGTCATGGGTCTGATGTTGGGATACGTTCAGCACGAGACATTCATTGTCACTGATGCGCTGCGATTGCCTGTCGAGGGCACCGAAACAAGAGTCAATGCACAGTCGGAGGCGGATGAGTACATGGTGAAGTTCCTGGAACAATCACGAGAGGCGGGTCAATTGGAAAACGCCGTCGGATGGTACCACAGTCACCCCGGATACGGTTGCTGGTTATCGGGAATCGACGTGGACACACAGGCTACGCAGCAGATGTTCCAGGATCCTTTCCTCGCCGTCGTCATTGACCCGGACCGCACCATCAGCGCAGGCAAGGTTGAGATTGGCGCATTCAGGACCTACCCCGAAGGCTACAAGCCTGCAGGCCAGGACTCTGCTGCTGAAGGCATGGCATCGGTCCCGCTCGCGAAAGCTCAGGACTTTGGCGCACACGCAAATCGCTACTACTCCCTCGAAGTCTCGCACTACAAATCCACGCTCGACAGCAAGCTCCTCGAAGGTCTCTGGAACAAATACTGGGTTCAGACGCTTTCTGCATCACCTCTCTTCACCAACCGCGAGTATGGAACTCGCCAGATTGAGGACTTGGCCGGCAAGATCAAGCAGGTGCAAGATTCGCAGAAGCAGAGGTCAGGCATGGGCCCCATGATGCCGATTAAGAAACAGGGAGGTGACGAGGCCATGGCGAAGGTTGTGACGACCGCAGAGAAGATCGCCAACGAGGAGAAAACTGGCATGATGGCAGCATTGGTGAAAGAGAAGCTCTTTGGAGGTGCGGCCATTCTCGATGAGACAGCCCACGCAGTCGAGTTGGCTGGACAGCAACAGCAAGATGCGCACATGTCAGATGCGAAGGCGGCTTGAACCAGTCGGCTCCCTTGCTCATCTGCCTGCGTACCTCCCTCGGGCGGTAACTGGTTTCACGAACATTATGAGCGTCTTTTTCTCAGCATGGGTGGCGTTGGGCGCGAGGTCGACAGTGATGTTGACGTGCTTTGGGTCCAGCAGACAGTGCGTCGATGCTGTTCCCTGTGGCACGATGGATACAATAGATTCTAGCAATAGCAATGATACCCGATATTCGTTGACTATTTTGTGGTCGCTTCTCTCGACTTCGAATGATTTGATTGATAATATTGATTAAAGATGACGGTACAACGTCCCCGCCGAATTCGTGGAGTACCAAGTCCACCTTACATACCAAGCGCCCATCCGCGACGTCCCGACTTGCAAGGCACGCGACTCTACATAGTAGATAATACATTTCCTATTTACAGGGCCTCCTACACCAATCACCCTGATCCGATAACCCGGAAAAAACACGAGAACCGCTTTTTTCACAGTACCATAATTCTCGCGACCACAAACAAGCAACCAATCCGCATGCGACTTCCTTGACCACCACACTTCCTCATGTACTGGTGATCGCAGTACACTATACGCAAGGACATGCTGCTACGCTCGAGACACGTTCACAACCACCTCTCGCGCCACTGCGCCTACAGCTAATGGCGCCATCGCCATGCCTGTGCCGACCGCCTCATTCCTCGTCGGGCTTATTGTCCTAGGCTACCTATTCACATTCATTGTCTTTGCGGTCCTCCGAGTCCTCACTGGCGTTTCCATCCAGCGCGTGGGATACTCTGGATTCCGGCGAATCGCTTTCTCTCCCCGCCATGGCATCAAAATCACAATCAGAGGAGTCGGTCTCTCACCGCACAGGCCCACTTTCGCACTCCCAACCTGGTGCAGTCTGGTGATTACCGAATTGTGTGTTACAGTGGATATCAAGGCGCTTGAAGACGGGAAAAATGCGCGGAGTGAAGGATTCAAGCATACAAATGGGTCTGCCCGTAAAAGTAATGGTTCTGTGAATGGGCCTGAAGACGGGGACAAGAGCGACGAGGGCCACGGAAAGTTATGGCGAGATCTCACAGAGATCAAAGAGAAGATCAAGAGGCTACATGGCAAAATTCACTGGCTCAGACTGGTTGATCTAATCGCGGATGCCGCGGAAGTGAATATCGTTGGAGTTGGAAACCTGCGCATTGAGCGTGCGACGCTGTCAGTGGATACTCGCAGCCAAACGGTCGATCGGAGCCGGCTGTTCCAGCACCATCAGAGCAAGCCTGAGTCCCAACGCCCAGCCGAGTGGAAGTCTATTGTTCGAAGCGTTCTGTTCACGCCCGAGGGGAGAGAGTCGTCCGAAGTACTCGATTATTTCGCGCTCAACATCCACGGCCTTTTGCACTGCGAGCTACAGGGCCTCAGAGACGCTTCCATCACTTTCAAACTGGGTCGCCTCAATGTGCCGTATGACGACATAGAGCATGCGAAGAAGAGCGCCGACTTGATACGTGGCAGGTATGCACAGCCTCAAGAGGCGAAACCGAAAGATGTGTCTTTGTCCGATGCGCTGGACGAGATGGAGCAGCCTGGTAGCCGAGAACAGCGCATTGTGCAAACCATTTCCGACTCCCGGGCTTTCATCGCGTCCATCCTACGTGGTATTCATGAAGTCCAACTTGCCGTGGGCTTCCTCGGGTTCTCGAAGAAACTCTCAGTCCAAGCGGATTCGGGCTCGAGCGTCTATTTCAATCTGGCAATGAAAGAAGTCGGCATGGACATCCTACGCCTGGATTCGAAGACTCCTGCCCACCGAATGTATTTTTCGCGCGAGGACGTTGCCCATCAAGGTCTATTGACCGCGATTTCTATTGCCGCAGGCATCGATGATGGACATGATCGTCCCGAGCGGATGGTGTATGTCCCGATGATTACGGCAACTGTGAAGACGACCCTCCCCGCGCGAACACTCCACTATCCCAAAAGTGACAGTGCAGGCGAACGCAACTCAAACCTTTTGTACGCCAACTTTGTGTGTACTTCGCCATCCATCGATCTCGATCCTAAGCATTTGCCGCTCGTTTTGCAGATGGCCAACAACCAGAAGTCTGCCACTTCGAATCAGCCCAAGAGGTCTAACAGCCATCGTATAATCTCGCAGCTTTTGCCGAAGGCGAGTGTCAAGCTCTCGATCCAAGAGCCGGTCATTCGGGTTTCACTGCCACCGATGGACAAGCAAGCTGGCCCTGAAGACTATGATCTGCTGATATCTTCTGTGTCTTCGATGTCGTTGGAGCTAGAATCCTCTCATTCGTCAGATGATCAGCTGCACTACAGCTTGGCGTCGAGCTATCGTCACACATCACATCAACTGTACTATCAGACTGCGGCGTCAGAACGCCATGATCTGATGCACAGCGACACTGTGGAATTTAAAGTAGACATGAACGCCATACCAGGTGCTACCGTCACGGCATTTGGCCGCTTCCAGACTTTCACGATCTACCTTGTGAGACCGGACATTTGCGAAGGCGTGCGGCAGATTGTCAAACAACTGCGTAAAAACGTGCTCAAGTCGTCTAAAGGCGAGGCTAAGCCGCAAATCAGCTTCTTGCGCGGGTTGCCGGCATGGCTGCAACATTTCCGCCTGGAAGGTCACGAATTCGGGTTGCAATTGGCTGGCGTGGACGACAAAGTATCGGAAGACACTCGTGGCTTCGCACTCGAGCTTGAGACCTGGACAGTCGAGTACAAAGCTAATCGCGAAGATGGGCAGCAAGTCGATCATCGCCGAAGATCAAGCAGTCGTGCGTCCATGAGTCTCGACAGGTCTTCCCAATCTCCTGCGAGAACCAGCTCGCCTCGCAAAAAGAAGCAGAACGCAACTGACGGGCGGCGCTTGACTGTCCATTTGCAAAATTTGGATGGCTTGATCATTGACTCTATCGAAGGCTCACAGCCTGATCCTTTCATGTCGCTCCCGCGCTTTGAGGCGGCGTTCTCCACATCAACGGATGCACATGGACCGATCTTTCACATCAACTCGCTCGCCAAAAGCTTGCTGCTGCACTATTCTTTGTACAACCACTTCGCGATCGGAATGGCGTTCATGGTCGTCAAGAGAACGTTCCTGGATCACGGAGGAGCGAAGAAACCCGCCCAGAGACCTACCATGCCGGAAAAGCGCTCTAGCTTACAAGTTCCTGGATCTTACACAAGTACCGAGGATGTGGCAAAGAGCGAGATCACTACGGTCGATTTCAAAGCTTCGCTAATCCAAGTCAAAGCTACCTTGCCTGCAGATCCTCCCATGATGCTCCAAGTATTCGGACTCGAAGCAGGTCAACACCGTTGGGCAAGCTCATTCTTCAGGAACAAGCTCACACGACTATACGTCCGTGCTCCCAGTACGAAGTCCGCGTGGAGCAGAATCGTCAGTATTAAGGCGCCTAGGCTGGATTTGCGAGATATCAAGCGCAAGCAAGGCAGCAAAATGATCACTGAAAAGTCGGTGGACCTGACTACTGATTCGATTCGCATCGGAGTTCCTCACCAACTGCTGGTCCACAGCATCTTCGACAACATTACAAATATCATCAAAACAAGCAAACAGCTGCAACATCACTTCGCTACTGGTACTCTGGACGATGTCTTAACCAAAGTGCCTGAGGGACCGAAAAACGTACCTCGCGTCTCGCTGCGCACTCAGCTGTTCGTTTTCGAGGTCGAGGACAGCAGTTTCGAGTGGAAGCTCGGCGCGATCTACCAAGCTGGCCTGTTGGAACAGAAGCAAAGGCTCGCCCGAGACGAGCTTTTCGAGGCCAAGGCGAAGAAGCTCAGACGAGGCGCTCGCAAAGATTCCAGGCGTGCAAGATCCACCCACCCAGCAAGTCGATCTCGATCGACCACACGCGTTGACGAAACTACAAAGCGAAGTAGAAGCGAGCATCCAACGCCAGATCCTGGGGATCGGCGTACAGGAAGACGCAGAATGCGTTATGACACTGAGGGAAAATGTGGCATCAGCGATACTTCTGCGCTGACAATCGAGCAAGCGCAAGACCGACTTCACCGGCTGAATGCCGACACATGGAAGGCTCGCATTGACAGGGTTTTGAACTTCCAGAAACGCACGATGAAGGATCTTCGCGCGCAGTTTTGGGGTACTGACGAGATTCCGGACGACGTCGAACAGCATGAGCCTATCGTTGCTTTGACTCAGCGGCCTGCTCTCCTTGCCATTCATATGAGCAATCTCGCAATCACTATCGACAAACCGTCCTTCCCTGTCGAGCAGTGTCCCAAGTTCTTGCATGAAATTGGCAAGGGCATGCCATACGACATGCAATACGGTCTTCTTGTGCCGATGAACCTTCATGTCACTACAGGTGAAGCCAAATGTCAGCTCCGAGACTATCCTCTGCCATTACTGCACGTCCCCGCACTGGCGAACGGACAATCCCCTCGATTACCGTCACTGTCGCTCAGGACCGACTTTGTCATTGCCGAGGAGTTCCGCGATCTAGAATCGCAGAAAGAAGTGACCATTGTTGTGGTTCCCAGGGAGAAGATGGGCCACGGGCGAGACGAGAACTTCTCCTTCAACGTCCGTCGGACCATCTCTCCCGTAAAGACTTACTCCGACATGAAATTCGAGATCCACACCAGCCTGCCCACAAAGATTACCTGGGGTACATCGTTCCAGCCTGCCATACAAGATGCTATGCAGTGTATTGAGGGTTTCACCAAACCTCCCATCGACACGTCTGATAGAGTCGGATTTTGGGACAAGATTCGTCTTAGCTTCCACTCCCGTGTCAACGTTGCTTGGAAGGGCGATGGCGACGTTCACCTCATTCTCAAGGGATCTCGCGATCCGTACGTGGTGACAGGAGACGGTGCCGGTCTGGTGATGGTCTGGCGGAACGACGTTCGCTGGAATATAGCACAGCATCAGGACCCTCGCCAGTTCATGACTGTTGACAGTGGTGATTACATACTGGCCGTGCCGGACTTCAACAAGTATGCCCGGTATGCCACTGAACAACATCAGGGTGACGATAGTTCTTCAGGCTCGAGCAGCGCCCACAAGCGCGATGCCATCTTCAAGAAGGTCATTATGAAGCTGTCCGGTCAGGTCCGGTGGATGGCTGGGTTGATGTTTGAGAGGGACCTTCCGAACGGCTCGCGCTCCTTCGACTTCAAGCCTCACTACGATGTTGTGCTCAAGCACCCCGATTTCGCCAAAGCACCCCCTGGAGGCGAATACGATGCTTTCAGAGACTTCCGCAGCCATCACATCCACATGTCAATTGCGATCGCTGCCCCACACAGCAGAGACTGGTCCGTCTCGAATCTCAAGCCGTCGAAAAACTACAACTCCTTGCACCTTACTCCCAGATTTTTCTCGCATTTTTTCAGCTGGTGGTCTATGTTCTCTGGCGTTATGTCACTTCCGGTGAGGCAAGGTCCTCTTTGGGGCATGACGCAAAAGAAGAGCAAGAAGTTCGGCCGGCATATTGCGACCATCAAGTACAATCTGCTCTTGTCTCCTCTGTTTGTCAGTCATATATACAAGCATAAGGATGCTGAGGAATACGCAGAGGATGGCACCGTTTCAGCTACAGGGTTGAAGATGAAGCTAGATAGCTTCATGCTGGACTTGCACCAGCGGAGGGAGTTCTTCGATATCAAAGGCCACGACGATGCGGCTGCAAAGCGGTCCAGTGGCATGCGCATCAATCAGACCCAAGTCGACTTCATTGCTGCGGATTTGCGGGCAATTTCTGCTAGCATAACAGGCACAAGTGCGCAAGAGATGGAGAAGGCCACCGACGAAACGCTGGCTGGCTTTCAAGGCTATCCACCCAAAGTCAATCTGTCAAAATTCACCATTCCTGATAACGACTTCACATGGATTGATATGGACGACTTTGTCGAACTTGACTGGATTCTGCCTGCAGAATCTGATCCCGAGACGAAGATCCTGCCTCTCGGATACGCTCCGAGATTCACTTATTTCCGCCAGACTGATCATGGAGACTCTATCTCGGGAGACACTACTAGATCGAGTCCGTTCGGCGATGAGCTCACGCACTATTGCGTTATATCTGGCAAAAACGATCCTCGTCGCGTGCAAGCCGAGCTGATCGGTAATCGATTGCAGGCACTCAAAACTCAACGAGAAACCAACGAAAAAGCCGAGAACGACCAAGAGCTGAGCATGATCAAGTCCGTCGAGAGCGACGTGGATGCGGCAGAGGCAAAGATGGAAGCCATCCGCCTCCACGGCGAACAACTCTTGAAAAAAGAGCATTTCTTACGCGAAATGCTCGAGACTCTGACGGATCGACTTGAACATGACGACCCTTCTGCAGTACCTGAGCTCGAAACTGCAGATGAATTCTACGAGGCATATGAGAGCACACCCACCCCGATGGTCGATCCTGACAGGCCTCAGCTGGATTCTGCGCCTTTGGCAGACTACACAAGCGACTTCAACAACCGCTTCATCGTGCACAATCCTCAAATCAAGTGGAACAATTCTTTGCGAAACATCATCCTGCGTTACATCCACCAGAACAGTCAACGGCGAGGATTTGTTTACTACATGTCCCAGCGCGCTGTAAAGTTCATCGTCGACATTCTGGAGGAGCAGAAGAAGAAAGATGCCACCTCGAGCCCGAACAGAGAAAGGTCATGGACGGCCTCGCAAGGTCCAGGATCTCCAGATGTGGATGACGATGTAACTGTTCAAGATCGGATTGAGCAGCTGTTGCGTGACGGTCGTGACTACGTCAATGCAGACGACCCCAATGCCGAGGAAGATAAAGAACAGGTGGGAGGCAACGGCCCGACTGACGAGATCTCCCACGAGTTCACTCCACTAAACACCTACCACTTCCGCCTAATTGCGCCTCAGATCCAGTTGCATAGCGAGAAAAATCCCAAGTCCGCGGTTCTCGTGACGGCTAAGGGAATGCAGCTGAAGGTGGTGCAGATCATGGACAAGGACCGGGTCAACGACGAGGTCAGTGGTCTGGTGCAACGCCGATTCACGGCTGCCATGGACAGTTTGCAGATGTTCGTGACCAGCACCAAGACTTTCTCTACGGAGTACTTGCGAATGTATTCCGGCAATCGATACGGCGTCAAGGCTGGCACCTGCTGGCCGCCATGGGTCCCACTCGAGATCATGTTCGAATTCGAAGACAACCCGTACGGCTTCAACAGGGTGGTACATCGAACTTCTGCGAGTCTGCGTTACGACAAATACAACACACTGCGTCTCAAGTACAATGACGATGTGTCTGGCGGCGACTCCAAGACTGCCAAGAATGACGACGAGGCTGAAAACCGCATGGATCACGTTTGGCTCGAATTCCCTCAGTTCCGCGCCATTTGCGACTCTACGCAGTACTTTGCGCTATACATCATTGTCATGGACCTGTTGCTGTATAGTGAGCCACTTGAGAAGACTCGCAGCGAACGCCTCGAGAAGATCATGCTTGCATCTGACTTCAGCGATTTGACCGGGGCTCCGGAAATGGTCCAGATGTTGCAAGGACGCATCAGACAGCTGGAAGAAATCAAACTCCAGTTCCAGGTTCACGAGAAGTACCTCGACAGGCAAGGCTGGAAGGACCGTATCACGATGGACCAGGATCTGGCGAGCTGCGAGGACGAGCTCTTCTTCATGATGAAAGCCATTACCACCGCACAGCAGCGCCTGGAAGACCGACGCGATCAAGAGAATGCGGCGGGCTTGCTGCATCTCAACATGTCCGCGAAGGAGATCGCCTGGCACCTTATTAAAGATAAGGGCGAGTCTCTGGTGGAGCTTCAGCTGAAGAATGCATCCTTTGACAGGACCGACAACAATGACGGGTCGAACTACAATTGCATGCAAATCGGGCGCATCAACGGACTGAACCTTCTCCCTGATGCTATCTATCCCGAAATAATCGGCCCTTACATCGATCCTGTCAGAGGCTTCAACGAGCCTGGCATCTCCAACATGCTCCGTATCCAGTGGCTCATGCTCGACGCGATTGCTGGCATCCCGGTCGTCGATTACTTCGAAGTCGATTTGGTACCTCTGAAAATGCAGCTGGAGCGGGACATTGCTAAGAAGCTATTCGAATACATCTTCCCTGGCGAAGGTGGCAATGCTTTCGACGGGACCGGTTTCTCTCCGTTCCTCGTCAGGAATATGCTTCCACCTCAAGAGGACGATGACGATTCAAGATCAGAGGTGGCCACCCCAGATATTCCAGCGGATCCGAGCTCCGAAACTCAGGTCTTCAACACCGAGGGAACCGGCGCTGGCTCTTTGGAACGTAGACTTGTGCCGACTCTCTACTTGCCAAAGCAAAAGAAGGCCAAGATTGAGAAGGATCCTCGAGGATTGGGGATCTCTAGCAGCTCTCACCATAACCTCCATGGATTTGGTCTCTTCCAGCACTCAGACAAGAAAAGCAATCAGCTTCAGCGGTCCGCGGCTTCAAAGGCAGCCCTGTCGAACGCCAATCTTTCGCCGGCCATGATTCGATCTCCTAGTCAGCGATCGATTAACACAATGCGCAGTGACGCTCAAAGTATGGAAACGGAAAAGTCTAAGCGCTTTGCCAGCTCGCGCCATTCCGGCGAGTCGAAGAGGAAACCCGAAAAGCGCGGAGACGACCTGACCGAGATGATGAACCGAGCATCGAACTACATGACTCTGGCCTTTGTCAAAATCCCAAGCATGGTCTTATGCCTCAGCTACAAAGGCAAAGGACACCGCAACATCGAGGATGTACACAACCTCGTGTTCCGCATGCCGACGCTAGAATACCGCAACAAGACTTGGTCGAATCTCGACCTGGCGCTGCAGCTCAAGAAAGACGTGATCAAGGCCCTGATTTCCCACGCCGGCGCGATCGTCGGCAACAAGTTCAGCAACCACAAGCCCAGCAGGCAGCAGATCAGTCGTCTCCGCGAAATCGCAAATATGAGCACTCTCTTGAAAGACAGCAGCTCCGCACACCTCTCTTCGGGCTCTGCCAGCACCCGCGAGTCGGAACCCGAATACCCGAATGGAAGGCCTTCGACTGCTTCTGCTCGGCCCAGCACTCTGAGCCGCAGCATATCTTTCAATTCTACGCCCTCAATCTCGGGCGAGGAGGCAGAGAAGAGACCTGCGACGAGCGGTGCCCGGCCTGAGGAAATCGCAAGTGCTGCCGATGCCTCTCCGCAGCGGCATCTTGAACCTCAGGATGTAAGTTGGACATCCGAAGAACCTTCAAAACATGCCGTGTCTTGTACTGACTTTCTCTGCTCAATAGGCTTCGCATCGTTCGCGTACCACTTCTCTCTCCCGCCGTTTGACGGGTGGTTTCAATCAACGCTCCAGGCAGGGTTCGAATGCCACGGCTATTTCTGCGCCTAATGGAGATGATACCGAGGAGAACAGCAGAAAGAGCAAACTTTTGCTTGGAGGCCAGAAGCTTCTTCGGTCTTTGAGGGATTGATGAGGAACCTTGAGATGAACTCTTGACTGAACTTGACTTGCGGAGGTGAGATCTTCTGTCTTCTTTGCTTTTGCTTTTGCTTTTGCTTTTGCATAATACCCCATTCATTTTACGATGAGCTAGCCAGATGGTGGCATTTGGTCGATGTGACGATGATGACAAGAGGTCGCGAGACCGTGAGGTGTCTCAGTGAAGGCAATGAGATCAACACTGGTCCGGTAGCTGTAAATACTTTCTATTCTTCTTCATTAATACCTATTCCCCCTGACAAAACATTCTGCGCAAGTGTATCATCGGCGCCTCAAACCGCTTCATGGCTCCGGACGAGAGCATGGACGTTAATTGTCTTCTGTAGGGCATTCAAAAGGTATGGCCAAACTAGATTTTCTTCAGTAATCGCGCTCACTAATGCTCAATGATGCCAAATATTGGTAGTAATTCGCCTGTGAAAGCTTTTCACACTCAGCCAATGAGACCAGTCAATTCCTGCAATGAGACTCTGAATGGAGGTCCACGGCGCCTTTACTAAGCAGTAGTTCAACGATGGCATCATTCTCTCCTTCATACACAGCATACCACAGAGGAGTGCGGCCCCTTCCGTCAGGCAAATTAACGTCAACTCTCTCCGATTCTACTAGCAGCTGCACGACAAGCTCTTGTCCCTGCAACACGGCCCGTGACAATGGTGACCTGCCCTTTTCGTCCACTGTATCACACTCAAGTAGACCTGCTTCCAGCAAAAGTTTGACTATTGGCGGCCAGCCGTGCCATGCAGCTAAACCCAAAAGCTGTCTGTGGTCTATCGAATTGACATCAACCTTGCCCGAATCCAGAAGAACTCTAACGACAGACTCGTGTCCATTTTTTACAGCCTGTGTCAAAGCTGTATCGCCTTGAGGGTCCTTCGCGTCGGCGTCGATCTTATCCGACTCCAATAGGAGTCTGGTGGTAGACTCGAGGCCACGGTATGCGGCCTGCCAAAGCAATGTCCTGCCAGATGCATCTCGAGCTCCGAAATCGACTTGGTCCGAGTCGAGGTGAGATGTGACAAAAGGGTCGTAGCCGACGTCCACGGCATACCACAAAGGTGTCCAACGTGTCCAGCGCCCGTCGCATGTAATACGCGGATCAAAGTTGGCCAGGTCCACGAGGAGCTTGACCATCGACACGGTCGCGTTGCTCCGCCTCTTCGGTGTCTTCAACATCTGGATCGTGATTGTCGCCCCGGCTTCGACCGCTTTCATTACCGTGCGCTCCTCTTTGCAGATGATAGCCCATTCTAATGCCCGAGAGCTGGGTCTTTGAGCATCGCGCTGGTAGAGGAAGTCGTCCACACATAGGAATAATCTCCGGTTTGTCGTGGCTAATGCGTTGACTTCAGAGTCGGTGTTCATCTGCGCAGCAATGTAGAGTATCAACTCATCGGGAAGACGCAACATTTAAGTGTAAATCGAAGAGTGCGTGAGCAAGAGCTACCTATCAAGCAAGTGGCATAGATGTTGTGGTTCTAGCGAAGATCAGCTGCTGATGCCTAAATGTAAAGGTTGTATGTAACTTTAACTAGACGGAGGTTACTCAACTAGTCGCAACGGTCGATCCCGAACGAAGACCAAGGCACATGTGGCCTTCATGGACCTTCGGCCACTACTTCAAGACTTACATCAACAAGTTCTTTGGAAAAGTACGGACAACATCGGTCTTTCTCATTGATTTGATTATAGATCTACATCTCACCAGGCGAAGCCGACTTCCAAAATGAAGACATTTTGCCAGATTAGGCCTTTGGGTTTTCGCCGCGGCGGATCAGGATGCTTGTATTCATCTGCATCAGCAGCTTCCAGCGGAAGAGTATTTTCACTTTTGAATGAGTTTTCTAAGTAAAAACAAGCAAATAGTCAGTCAGCTACTAAACTTCGCTATCAGCTTGTGAACAGACACACCTGTGCACTCTGCTTTCGCGGCAATGCCGGTGTTGGAGCTCCACATGAGCAGATCATCGCAATCTGGTACTGCCAGATTTCCGGTTTCAGCCTCTTGGAGGAGAGCCGCCAGTTCCTGGCTGTGGAATAAAGCTTGGTTGCGCGCTAGAGCGCAGGAGATGGCTTCTTCTTTCTTGTGGTATGAGTTGTCCCAGGCGCTCTCACGTTGGGCTTCGGCTTGCTCTTCTGCTGTCAATTCCGCTGGAGCGATCTTGGGAGCGGCGAGCTGGGCTTTGGCTTGAGCGATGAGTGTCGTTGAGCTGGAAATGGCGGTCTCAACGCGCTTGTTGAAGTCTAGGCCCACGGAGATGGGCGAGAGAGAATGTTGGCTGTTTGTGTTTGAAGCTGCTGCTGTGGTTGTTTTGCTCGCTCGAGAACGGAGTGTTGCCATCATCAGATGGACTAGCTCCAAGCTCTTGTTATCTGCTGGTGGTGAGGCCGACGTGCTAGCCAGTACTGTGCTCGTGGTTCTCGCCGAAGGAGAGGGAAGACAAGACTCGCAAGTAGGGGAAGGACAGGGAGAGTTACTCTTGAGTGTTGCGTGCACTGAAATGCTTGCAGACACAGTCGCAAGGCACCAGTTGATCTCAACCATCTCTGATGGGTCTTACTAGCTAGTGCTTGCTTGCTGACTTACCTTTTTGTTGGAAGTGGTTTGCGACGTTGCCGGAACGTCTTTGTGGCCTGGCAGAAGGGAAATGACTGCTGATTGAGGAGGGAGCAATCATTTTATGACTTTGGCCGAGCTGCAATTTGACAAAGGCTTTGTTGTTTTCTTTGTCTTTCGCCGTGGCCTTTGTTCGCACTGAAAAGCGAACAAAGCGAGTATTCGTTTCATTGATGGTCAGTGTGATAAGCATGCGATATACCTTGGATTGCTCGATTAGATCTGACCTGCCCAAATGGGGAAATAGCGAAGCTAGAAACACTGATTGATGACTCGTTGACTACGCGCTTAAAGCAAGCTTTCGTGCGTCTCGTCTCACTGTTTCGGTCGATATGAAGTAGGAGAACTCGCCTGTAGAGGCCACCGGTGCAGTCAACAGCGGCTACCTTACCCGAGGCCACATAGAGACAGATGACAGCTCGCAGAACACTCAGCATCGCGCCATCTGTGCGGTCAGGGTCGGTTCAGGCGCGCCTTCAACGATCAAAAAGTCCCCAGAGCGACATTCTATGCATAGAGTGCGCTCCACGGGAGGTTCTGTCGCAGACTGATATTGACTCTCACACAACAATCGCTGGCCACACTCCTTATTTTCAAATCGATGCACCACATTCGGCTCTCGTGCACCGACACATGGGGTGATCGAAAGACTCGAAAGACTCTTCTTTTTCTGATTCGAAATCCAGCTCCACATCCGCACGATGACAGGCTGCCTCCCAGCCATCTTCTAGGCGGCCAGTCGGTAGGAATAACGTATCAACGCGCTCGACAACCCTTAGCAAAGCCTTCCGGGTATCTGGCTGGCGAATTTTGAGCAAGGTGTCACCGAATCACCCTCCACTGACTCCTGGGGCGTGATCTGATAGCCGCTGCCCTTGGCTATGGTAGAGCGCGTAACCGTAAATAGGGACTCTCCGCCAAGGGTTTTCCCATGTCCAGCAGCGTCTGGAGGAGGCGTGGCAGCTGTACGGACAAGAGAGCTGGACGAGGTAGACGACAAATCGGTTGATCTCTTCCTCGGCTGTGAAACCCTTTCAAAGGGGGCGACTGGCCTTTCGAATTTCGAGCTGGTAAGTGGCTAAGCCCATTGAATCGTACTCACACGACTGTTGTCACTACGTGTTGACTGACTTCGGCATAGTTGACGTTTCTGGGTCTGCATGGCACGACCTTCCCTCCGCACATGAAGACGAAACCAGGAGAATCCCGCCCAACAGCAGCAAAGCAGCAGTGGGAAGGAGATGGGGTTTGCAATGAGGGACACAGCAGAAGCGACCGAGAAAACAACTCAAGACGCCGTGATGGCTGGCCCGCACGTAATGCCCACTATCGGTCCTGAAGGTCCCTTGGTCTGGCAGCGAGAATATGGAACCAAGACAAAGGCTCAGTGTCTTGACCGGGGCGTTGGTACTGACGGCTTTGAGGCACTCGCTATAGTTCGTCGAACACAACGAAGTTACAAACAGTGATGTGTGACAGGCTGACAGCATCCATCCCATGATTCTCATCCTTCAAGGTTGACGAACGCAGCCACGTGACGGCCGTACCGAGCCGCCGCGGCTGCGGAAATGCCAAGGCGCTAACACATCCAGCGGACTTTTCAAGTCTTTTAACGCCTCACGTCTTCTTCCTCTCTAAACACAAACCATATCCAGACTGCCACGTCCTGGTTCAGGGTTATGCGCAATCATTGAACCGACAGGACCAGCACGATACAGCTGCTGCGCTCTCTGCAAATTAAGCCACGACACGGCCTTGACTAACCACCACGACTCGAAAAATTCACAGCGCCACCAACCTTTGAGTCTCGAAAGCATTGTAAGTTCATCCACATTCACATGAACTTCCTCCCCCTGTCAAGAAGAGATAATTTTAGCATTTTCTGGCAACTCTTGACTCAGACATGCTCCGCGCTGTCGATGATCTCAATGGACTCCTGAACACATAAACACACTCGCCGATTTATCTTCATCATCAAATGAACGAGAACCCTTACTAACTTCGGAATCAGATCATTACGACTTTGGCCGGACCATTCGTGGAAATGTAACAGTGTTACTACCAACTTCAATAAAATTCATAGAATACCATCAATGAAACCATATGCGTCTGAAAATTTGGTCCCTCCCCTACGTGCGTTTCGTTTCGCTGTCTTTGGCAGGTTTAAGGAGCAGCGTTGATCGAACGCCTTCCGAAAGATGCCATATGTGGTAAGAAAAACTGACCCAGGTATGAATTGAACCTGGTCTGTCGCTGTAGGAAATGTGCCCAATCACCCGAGAATATTGACCAGATAAGGTAATGTGTCTCGAAAGCGCAGAAAGTCAACTTAGAAGGTATTCGTATATACAAAAACAGGTCCAAACTGACCTAGGTATCTGGCTTACGACAAAAGCGTAGATCAGCCACTCCAAGAACTATAAATAAAGTAAATAGTAGTATAAAATGCAAAAAGAACTCCCGGCCGTTTCAAATCGTGTCCATGATGCTCCAGATGCTCCAAGCGTCCCCCCCAGAAATGAATGATACCTCGCCTTCTTTCAGTACATGTATCCGTTACATGGACTGCGATGCTCTCCTTCTCTTGCCTGGCCATGTATGCGTACAAGCCACCAACTTTCCTTGCCTTGTCCGAACCATAACATGCGCTCACTTTCTCCCTGTTTCTCAGTTGATTGTCCCCTCAAGGCCACCACTTCATGCGCTTGTAGCTCTCGATCACATCCTCGATCTCCTCTTTTGTCATTCGCTCGTGCTTCGGTCTGCGCGGGGAAAGATCGTTAGCAGAGACTCCCTCAAAATGTCCTCCGACTCAAAATCTCAACTTACTTGAATCCAACCACGCTCTCAAACTTGCTCCCGTCAAGACACAAATCGGCATCTCTCAACAACTCCTTCTCCATGAAAGGGCTCAGCGGGCCTCCGTGCTCCTTCAAGCCCGCATCCTCCAGCAGATCGGCCCAGTCGTCCAGGGTGTCGTCATTGAGGTCGTCGACGACATGCTCCAAGTTCATGCGCGCGAAAGTGTTGACCAGCGTGTTCTGGAAGCCCGTCTCGATGCCGAAGACGTCTTTCACGATCGCCGCCATCGTCCCTTGCGAGGTGTTGCCCTTGTCGACCACATTGAAGACTGTGCGCGCGTCTGCACTGCTGCCGTCTGGAAGGCTGGTTTGCGCCGATGTCCACTCTGCGGCCTGCCATGCGGCCAGAGCGGCGTCTTCAACGTGCAGCGTGTTGACGCGCATGTCGCTGCTCCAGAGATATTTGAGCGTTTCCGGCTTCTCCTTGCTGTCCTTGTTGCGCGCCTGGTACAGCCTTGCCAGAGCCAGCTGTGTCCCGAGCCAGCGGCCTGCGTAAGGTCCATAGACGTGCGGTAGGCGAAGGACGCAGAGGCGCAGATTGGGGATCTTTCCCAGCTCCTCTTCGGCAGCGAGTTTCCACTTGGCCTGCTTGGTGTGCGGCTTGCTGGTCTTGTCGCTTTCCTTCTGCGGCGAGCGATTGGAGTTGTACACTGTGCCTGTGCTCATTTCGATGTACGCCTTCACGCCACGCTTGGCTGCTTCCTTGCCGACGGTCACGCTCAGCTGGTAGCTGCGCAGCTTGTACACCTCGTCTTCTTGCGAGAAGCGCGTCTCGCCGCCGCAGTTGAATACATAGTCGAATTCTCGTTTTGAGCCGTCGTCGGCGTCGGGGAGGTCGAATATGCGCGCTTGCGATTGCTCACGCGAGGCGTCCGCTTGGACAAAGTTGTCTTGTGAGCAAGCGGCTTCGTGCTCTGGTGCTAGTGATGCTAGCTGTGGGAGTTGCTTGTCGACTATGCGCAGTGTGGAAGCGAGCTCGTTGCTGTGGATGTAATGTGTGAGGAAACGACCAATGTATCCTGGGACGGACAATCGAAGTCAGTTTTTGGGTTCGCACATGTTCGCAGGAGACTGGCGCATGTGCAACGACGAAGCAGCAATCGTCTCAGGCGCCCAACATTCTGAACGACATACCTAGACCGCCAATGATCAAGACCGCAGGCTTGGTGGGGCTCGCGGGGCCGACGGAATCGCCCATGGTGCCCTTTTTTGTAGTCTAGGGTCGACGGGCCGGTACGAGTACGATGGAGCAGAACCCGGGCGCAGAGTGAAGAAGAGGGCGCGAAGAGTGGTATGAGCAAGTCGAGGGCGTCTTGGTATGGGCGATTGTGTAGCAGATGAGCGGAAGAAGAGAAGCGAGACGGAACGGTCAGGTAGGGACTGGCAAGACCGATATTGTCGGCCTTGGGCACGAGTCAGACGATCCCTGGGACTGGGTAGGTAAGTCATGCACAATGCGCGCTTGGTTCGCGGTTGGAAAAGGCTAGCAGAGATGACGGTTCGCGCGTAGTGTAATGCAGGGCGCCAGTGGAGAGTGTGGGATTGACGCGGGTGAGTCTTGGATTAGTTGTTGTCGTTGTGTTATTGTTCCAATAATGTATAGCTTGGTGCTTGTTGGGGTGGGATGCTGCGAGAAAAGATGAGACACGATGATGATCCGAGGATGGGGACTTGGCTTGAACAAGCGACGAGCAATTGGAGTGCGGCAACGACAGCAGGATGGTGGAGACGACAATATAATAGCAGAAGATAGTCGCTTCCTTCGCTGGTTTGTAGTAATGCCCAAAAGGGTCTGGGTGATGGGTCTCATATGTGATATAGAGTGCATGTACATGTAGGTACCTACCTTATCCACTCCTCGCTGTAAGATACGGTATGTAGCTTGTCGTCTGCCATGTTATTACTGCTATCTGAAGTCCCGCACACGATGTGCAAATCAGCATGCATGCTGACGCCAGAGTTGTCTGATCATACCGCGGGCAACATATAGCCTCGTAGTACAGAAGTGGTCATAGGTAGTACAGTAAGTATGCATGCAGCACAGGATTCGGGTTGGACTCGTTCCAGTTGGTTACCATGTAGGTTGTGTACTACCAACCGAATGAGTGACTGATGTAGACTGACTGACCACAACGAGAATCAACGCATCGCAATAACAACATGACCTCGCCTTCACAAACTGGGAGCATAAATGAATACAGTCTCGGTAAGCGCGCAAGCTATGGCCGGCTTTTCTTCAACCTAGCGCAGGAGATTCATTATTGGGAGTCAAGGGCAAGAGCGAGCGGACGTGGGATATGACGATTCCTGTCTTCGGCTTTCACAAAGGAGATGAGAAGATGCATGGAGGTTCTACTACTTCTCCTGAAACGTGCAGTACTAGTAACCAGTTAGTGGAGTGGGCAAGTAAAATAATGTAGGGTAACAAGCTCTGTTCCTTCCTACTCTTGGCTCCTAATCAAGACATATTCTCGATGTGTCCCGAAGTATACCTACTCATGAGCTGACTACAGTACTCTTTCTCTGCAAATCGATACTACTGTTTGTAATGCCCGTTATATTACTATCGATGCGGCCGGCAATCTCATCACGATTCGCGACTCACAGCGAGTGATGACACCGCCGCTCTAGCGTACATGTGTGCAAGTGTGGTGTGCCCTTATGCGTGACATGCCGCTGATAGATGCGAGATGTATGCAATATCGCTGCGAGTGGTATAGCGCATCGTATACTCGCTAACTTGCAGGGCATAGAAGTGACGACCTTCGTCAACATCACTTCCGCCGGCGCAAACAACGACAACAATCAATCCCATCGAAGCGAAAGCAAAGCCTCGCTAATCGAACTCCCTACCACCAATACGCTATTGATCATTTACCGAACCCGAACGAACGATCTCCCCCAAATTCCCATCGGTTCGATGCCGGCCCGTCCGCCCACCCTTCGCGCTGCCCCTGTCCTGGGCGGACATCTCCGGGTAGTTCGGGGTGGAGGATTATTAAGGTCGTATACACACACCGCTGCTCGCCCACATCGAAGGGCGAGCTTCACTAAATCGCACCAGATGGTCAAAGTGACAAGAAAATATCGCTCTGATTGACCTTGAGGCCCCGCCAAGTCGACGTGTTCGAATTAATCATGATGAAACGCACCGCTGACAGCATCACATACTACCTTATGTGCTAGGTGAGTTTGATCTGCAAGTCTGAAGAAAAGAAGCCCCGTGCAGTCCTTCTGAGCTAGTGCGAATGAGTGGGTGTGTTCTTTTTAATCTTCTCCCCTTGTAAATTTAAAGTGCGAAAAAGTGGATAACAGTCCCATGTTGTCCCTCCGTGTCGCTCCAGCGGAGGCTTCGAAGAAGGTTGCCTCGCAACAATTGTTGTTCAGGTTCTCACGAATGTCGGTCAGGTTGGGCAGAATTGTTCCACACACACCGCCGTTGCCATCCCACCTAGTCTGATCTTATACCACGACGACGACAAAGTGCGATCCTGACTTGGCCCACACTACTATCTTCTCTAATCTTCTCTCATCTCTTCTGTTTATCATGTTTGTCGCTTGCAATCAATCGATCTCAGCCCCACAGAAAAGACAACACACTTTCTCCGAGTAAGGCTCGTCATACTTGGGATGGACGATGATCTCGTCTTTCGTCGCCGACTCGCCTTTGCTTCCTTCCGCTTCTGGTTGTCCCTTGAGAAAGACTTCTACGGTGAGCGAGTCTTTACTCACCTCCGCGACCGGAGTGAGGTTTGGATTCCGGGTTGGATTCGTTGGAAGGGCACTCTTTCTTCGTTTTGGTGACTTTGGACGTGCTTTCACTGGGGGGATGGTCAGATATCATGATGCTTATGCGATGGGTCGGGTTGATTCACTGGCGCGCTGATGTGCTTGCTCCGCTATGCATCGGACGTGCAACCATTTGCGGCAATCACCACTCGAGCATTGTACTATCAATTCGTCAGGATTTTGCGGCGCATCGTCGACACATATTTTCCGCAAGGCCTGCGAGTCTCTTGTTAGTAGGGGTTCTTTCGTTTCCGCAATAGCGTGTTCCTGCCGTACCGAAAAGGTCTTTGTGTTCGCAAAGTCAAACGTCTGCCTCCAGAAGTATTCGTCCTCCTGAGGCATGCTCGTCTCGTCTTCATCTGCCGTCTCATCCCAGTGTTTCACTTCCAATTTACCGTTGACAGCCATTGCGTCGATGATGTCCATCTGGTTCGTTGGAACAAGCTCATTCCTTCCGTGGTAGTCCTTCCGTCCGCTTCCCAGGTCCTCGGGTCGATTCAGCCAGCTCAGCCGGATGTAGACATGCTCTGGGTCCAATGCGCGCACTTCCAAGACCTTCGCCTTCCATTGCGAAGCAGTGTCGACTTTCGGGGTTTCTCCTTCGTCGTGCTTGACCAATATACACTCGCCTGTCGCAATGCTTTCGGTCCCGACTATTCACTGCCGTCAGTCACGTCTCTTCATTCATGTTCGTCGCTTGATCTTCCTTACCAGTGAATTTCTTGTACCGCCGTAGACTCTCCCACTTATCCCTAGGCTTCACCTCATACTGCACAGTCAACCTCTCTTCAAACAAATCGTCCTGAACCTGCAGCTGGTTGGCACCAGTCCGCTTTCTCTTTCGTGACAGCGGGACAGTGTGAACTTTAAATGGGTTGTCGGTATGATCGAGCCAGTCGTGCAGACGCGTTCGGTATTCCGCGGAGAGTTCGGCCGGCTGCGCGGGTTGCGTTGTGGGTGATTTGAGTGCTTTGGTCGTTGTTGATGGAGTCTTTACACTCGTCGATTTGAGAGTGGCGGAGCTCGCTGATTTTGGCGTGCCGTTCAATTGCGATTTGGTCTCGGGTGTGTGCGCCGCGGCAACTTTCGCCTGTATTTTGGAATTCTTTGTGCGCATCGTGTGGTCATAAAGTGAGGTGTATTTGTTGCGATCCAGTCGCGTCGGAGAGTGAGTGAGACTTTGCGACGCGAGTCTGTGCGGCAGGAGTGCTCGGCTTGAGGATCTCTGATGTTGGTAGAAGGTAGAGGGGTGTGAGAGAGACGAGGAGTGATCAATATCAGACTACTGCTCACAGTGTGTAACAGTTGATAGCCAACGTCGCAAGTCGAGCTGCTTACTCTCGAGCTGGTCGCGAAAACACGCGAAGGTGCGAAGGCCACCATGACTCGCGGATCTGGGAGCCTCGGACATTCTTGTGGAATCCATGGACGAAGGACCATAACAACAGCCATGTGTGTGTCTTGTACTTCAATACTGTACTTTCGCTCGTGACCTTCTGTAGACATAGGCTTTCGCGAGACGGTAATCAAGTACATGTATCTACAGAGACTCACGCTTTCAACAAGACTTGTCATATGCGAGGCACAGGAAAATGTACTGTAGTATACTTGGTTGCATGAGTTGCATACTTCCAGTAGAAACGGCGACTGGCATAGCAAGGTAAAGAGCGACAGCTGAGAGCATTCGCATCGTCTTGAGAAGGTGACGAGTCGTAAGGTAGTATACTAGCCATGCAAGGTCGTCCATGTATGTAGTATGTAGTTCTGTCTAGATCAAGTCGTGCGAGTCGACGCTACGAGAGTCCCTTTGTGCTTGGTCTCCCAGTTTCATTGTGAAGCGAGATGCCAAGTCACAGACGAGACGTCGAGTCCCCACAAAAAGAGGCCCGACCCGGTATCTTGCTCAAATGGTACTCACGACTCCACCATACCGTGATGGCCAGGCAAAGGCCAGCGAGTAAGGCGGCGCGGCCTCAAAGGTAAGGTTGGTAGGCGAGGTCTGGCGAGGTCTGGGTAACTCTCTCATGCCAATACTTGCTCTCTCTCCACTCCTGCCAATATCTCCCACCGCCGCCACCTTTAAAGACTCCTACAGTACTGAACGACTTCCTCATCTTGCCTCCAGAGTCAAATCCAACATCCCTCGCCGGTCTCTACACGGACATATTACGCCAGACCCGACTCCGACAGGTCCGACAGTCTCTCAAACACAACATAGTGTAACACCGGAGGACAGAGCCATTTACAATGGACCACGACATGTCAAGCATGGATATGGGCAGTTCGTCCTCATCGTCCAGCATGTCGCACTCCATGCCCATGGCCTTCACAAACGACCACAGCACACCACTCTTCTCCAGCCAATGGGCGCCTTCAACAGCCGGTGAATACGCCGGCACTTGCATTTTCCTTGTTGCCTTGGCCATCATCAGTCGCATGCTTGTCGCGTACCACCACATCATCGAGGCCAAGTGGCACGACCGCGCTGTCCACCGGCGCTACATCTCCGTCGCGGGCGAGACCGACAGAGAGCGACAGGCACTTCCCGCACACGAAAAGAACGACGAGGCCACCTTGACCGTCAGAGGACTGGATGAGAAAGTAAAGGTCATCCGGACACCTACACAAGCCGGCGTACACATCACGCCTTGGCGATTCAGCACCGATCTGCCTAGGGCGTGCATCTTTACTGTTCAGGCTGGTGTCGGATACTTGCTGTAAGCTTTGCCGTTTTCGTCATTTCGATATACGTTCGGGATACTGACTATTTGCAGCATGCTGGCGGTCATGACCCTCAACGTTGGCTACTTCCTCTCGGTACTCGCCGGTCTTTTCGTCGGCGAACTCTCTGTCGGTCGCTACGCCGGTCTTAATGCAGACCAGCACCACTAGAGGTGCTCTCACGAGACTTATCATTGATTCACGAATTCGACTTGCAGCGTTCAAGCATTTTGGCATTCTAGGTAACACAGACCCAGATAGATGGATCAGATCCAGATCGCATTCCAGCCAAAATCTCCGCTTTCAATTCGTCACAACCTGTCCTCGCTTTCGTACATTCCACGCAGCAATTGCATTCTTGGCTCATGAGATTTGTTGTGACTACGACAAAGGCCTCGACCACGCCGTGTTCAGTGGCCTGACCGACCTAAATCAAACCTCGCATCCACTTCTTGTCTTGGTTCTTGTACACCCAAACGCTTACACATCCACTTCGATCAAGCACTTGCACATTTACCTTTTTGCACATCGCATCCTGTCACTACAGCCTCGAACTGAAATAGCCATCGCTATCATGTCCTTCGCAAGATGTGCCGCCATCCTCGGCCTCGTAGCCTCGACTTTGGCCCTCCCACAGCCTCTGGGTCTGAGCAAAAGGCAGATGTTGAGCGACTTCTCTGACAGTAAGTCGTGCATTCTTACTTGTAACGACTGCACAAGGAATGACATTCTAATAACCACCTCCCAGTCGAGATCCTCAACTACGCCCTCACCCTCGAACACCTCGAGGCAACCTTCTACCGCGAAGGCCTGGCCAAGTTCTCCTCCGCCGACTTCATCTCCGCCGGCCTCTCAGCAAACACCTACGCGCGCCTGACCCAAGTCGCCGCGCACGAGAAGACGCACGTCGACTTCCTTGCCGGCGCCTTAGGCACAGCCGCCACCAAGGAATGCAAATACGCTTTCCCCATGTCCTCGGTCGCCGAATTCCTAGGAGTCGCCAGCATCCTCGAGGGCGTCGGTGTCAGCGCCTACCTCGGCGCCGCCAAGCAGATCGTCAACAAGGACTACCTGACAGCCGCGGGCTCCATCCTGACCGTCGAGTCGCGCCACTCGGCCTACATCCGCGACGCCTCCTCGCAGCAGACTCTCAGCCCTTTCCCCTCCGCCCAGGATGTCCCCCTCACTCCCAACGCCGTCTTCACCCTCGCCTCAGCCTTCATCACCTCCTGCCCCGCCGACAACCCCGCCCTGCCTGTCAAGGCCTACCCTGCCGTCGCGGCATCCGCCGCCGGCCCCGTTGCCGCCGGCTCGACGGTCGAGTTCAAGACCGCCACAGCTGTCCTGGCGGTCAAGACTGGCTCTGAGGCTAAGCTGTACGCCGCGTTCATCACTGCCGCTGGCCCTGTGTACGCGGATCTGGTCGAGGCGGGCGACGGCATCAACTTCAGCGTCAAGGTCCCTGCGTCGGGCGTTGATGGCCAGAGTTACTTGGTACTGTGCAACTGCAAGGAGAGGGTTGATGATGGCACGATTGTTGCCGGGCCGGCGGTTTTGGAAGTCACACCTGCTTCTTCTGCTCCTTCCAAGGCCTGATTGAGAGTGAGGTGATGGCGGTGGGGATGTTGTTGTTGCTGTTGATTTTTTTTTTCGTAACGTCCGCTTATATTCAGAGTGAAAATCATCAGGTTATATTATTTTTTTAATATTGCAAGTACGATGTACTTTCGACGGCTGTTTCATTGCTGGAAACTGTATTGTATCTTTCAACTAAGTGTGATGAACACTGGCATATAAGTCGAACCACACTCGCTAGCTCGCTCATCTCCGCCGTCCACGGCGACGTTGGGCAGCACCCTTCCAATCAGCTACGCTTACCTCTAGATCCAATCAAAACTCACAATCAGTCACTCAATCAATCCATCAATCAATCAAGCCCCCTCCCCCACCCACCTCACCTCCTTCTCATCCGCCCTCCCAAAAACCCTATCCACCCCGCCCGCAACCATATAATCCCTCCCCTTAACCAACCAAACCACCCAACTTGGCACCCGCCATCCCCACGCCGCTCCAACCCCTCCCCTGCGGCCCACAGGCACGACTTGCAACTCGCGCAGTTCGGGTTCGTAGATCCTGTCTTTACCCTGCGGTTTCGCCCCAAAGCCGTTTTCGTGGGCGGCTAGCAGGTCCCGCTGCATGTTGGAGGCCAGCACGGGGACTTGGGCGATGATTTCGAGGATCGAGCCGCGCGTGAAAGAGGTTATGTCGCCTAGGGCGTAGGTTAGGGGACATGCTGCCGGAGTGACGCGGAGGGTGGATTGGGTTGTGAGGAGGAGGGAGGTGGTTGGGTCGAGGAGGTGGGAGGGGATGTAGGAGGTTAGGGGCGTGGAGCCGAGGGCGGGGAGGTAGAGGTCTGTGTTGAGGGTTGTGTTGTTGGAGAGGGTTAGTTTGGTGGTGGTGGCGGTGGGCTTGCTCTCATCGGCTATTGTCGAGGATTCCAGTACTTTGATGTTGTATTTGACCTCCACCCCAAGACGGCTCAGGTCGCGTTCGGCTTGCTTTGCGATGGCCGGACGGAGGCGCGGCAGCAGTTTGTCGGAGCTGGTAAGCAGCGTTATCTGTGCTTTTGGGTTGGCCGGTTTCGTCTGGAACCAGCCCGGCGAGCCGTTGAGGTATTCTGCGATTTCGCCTGCCGTCTCTACACCTGCGGGTCCGCCGCCTGCGATCACGATTGATTTTGCTCGTTTGACCTGTGCGTTTGCGTCTGCTAGAGCGGCTTCGATCTCCTCGTGTCCGTTACCCTGGCTCGACCAGAGAGGTGAGGCGGATTTGCTACCTGTGGCTAGAACGAGTGCATGATAGCTGATGGGGAGTTCCTTGCTCGAGCCCGATGAGTCTGCCGGTGAAGAGATGATTACGACGCGCTTCTCTGGGTCCCAGGATGTGGCTTTGCCGACGACGAATTGCACTTTGTCGCCGTATTGCGCGAACCCAGGCTCGATGTCGAGGAAGATCTTCTCATTGGGCATGAGGTCTGCGGAGGCGATGGCACGGGGCGAGGCGTGGCGAAGGAACCATTTTGGAGAGTCGTTGATCAAGACCACTTTGTATTTGACAGTCGGTGAGGTGGGAAGGTGAGGGTAGACGTGTTTGAGAAAGTAGTGGGTGGCACTGATGCCGGCGTAGGAGGCGCCGAGGAAGACGATGTTGCGAGTTTCGGACATTGTGATTGTTTAAACAGGTGGCGTCGTGCTGTCTTGTAGTATACCACCCGATGCCGTGCGATTGATGCCACTCTCTGTGTTGAATGAGGATGGCTGTGGTGAGCAGAGATCAAACTTCTAAGGGCGACTTCCTTACATGTACCTTTAATGATTTCATCTTATCCTCTTCAGTGCTATGCAGTAACGCAAGACCACAAGTGAATTTCGCTGCATGCTCACCCCAGCGATATCACAAATTAGTGGTGCCATAAGCATTTCGGTGTCGCTGCTTGTTCGCCTCTTGTTCGCCTCCTGCTTACGGCAGCATCAGTTCTGTGGCCTGATTTGCGCTGGCATTCACCTATACAGTAGTGCATGCTCGTGATCAGATATCGTTAGGCATACTCGCTACAGCAATGCCACAGTGCAGTAGTGCCGTAAGCAGTTCGGCGTCGCTGCTTGTCCGGTTGTGGCGTACAGTTGCTTACGGAAGCACTGATGTCTTTGTCTTCGGCACGGATCTCGCTCTAGCCGGGTGCCGAGCGAAGGGTTAGGGTTGGGGCTTGCCATTTGACCGTCAATCGTTCGAAGTCATGTTGTTCATAGCGAATTCATCACTTTCCCTCGTATCTGCTTTGTATGAGTCGCTATGAGAAGGGAGTCGATACCTACATATGTACTCTCGCTGGCTTAGGCAGTGTGCTTCGGATGTCGCACGTCTGACATGACTATAGCTAAAGATTGACAACCTTAAAACGATATCCAACAGTTACGTACTGCATTCAACGATCGATCTCGTGACACTCAAACCTCAGACTTTCTACTCGGCAGGACAGTACAGAAGTAACACACTCGCGAAAATCACAAACCATCTGGATGATTCCACCTGTTAGTACGTGGGATGTGATTGGAGGCAACCATACTGTATGTTGGACGCAACGGAGACACGGGAGAGATTTGGTCGCGATTTCCCCGCAACAACGCCTGCCATTGAAATGTTCTAGGGTTGCCTTCCGCTCCAACTTCAATGCACGCCAATGCTGTTCTTCACCCACTCGATGCCCACCACAAAATAGAGACTCAGCGGGTCGATACAAGACCACAAATCTCACGAACATGAACTTCCTCCTCTTCGCCCAGATTCCACTTGTCCTGATCGGACTCTGGATATTCACTGCCTTCATGACATCCGCCTTCCCGACTCTACGCGGCAAACGGATATGCCTACTAATCGCCCACCCGGACGACGAGGCAATGTTTTTCTCGCCTACTCTCCTCTCGCTCGCAAAACCAGAATCACAAAATCGAATCTTCATCCTGTGCCTCAGCAGCGGAAATGCAGACGGCCTGGGCCACATCCGCAAGACTGAGCTCAAGAAATCCGCACTACTGTTAGGAGTCGCTTCAGCAGAACAAGTCGTCGTCCTCGAGGACGAACGGTTTCCGGACTCGATGACAGCGCACTGGGAAGCGAAGGAAATCGCCAAAGTGCTGCAACACTACTTCGCCCCCAAAATGAAAACCATGCCGACCGACGCCGCGCCGCTCTCCAACATCGACGTGCTGATCACTTTCGACGAGCTTGGAGTCAGCAGTCACCCGAACCATACCTCGCTCTTCCACGGCGCTTCGACCTTTGTGAGGAATCTGATGCAGAGGCACTCGGGGTGGGAGAACCCGGTTAAGCTGTACACTCTTACAACGACGAACGTTGTGCGCAAGTACAGCAGCGTTGTCGATGTTATGCTTACGGTGTTGATGAGCCTCTTCCAGAAGAAAAAGTCTGGCGATTTCCCGGCGCCTATGTTGGCTGTGAGTGGCGTGGGTGGATTGAGGAAGGCGCAGATGGCGATGACGAATGCGCACCAGAGTCAGATGAGGTGGTTCCGTTGGGGTTGGATTGGTATTAGTCGCTACATGGTGGTCAATGATCTCGCAAAGGTGAAGGGAACATGAGCGAAGGAGGTGCCCGTGACTTACCAACCACCCGCACGGCCGTTACAGTCGAGTTGTGCACACGTTGTGCGTATCCTACAAGTCTATATCTTCTAAATTTATACATATCAGACCCATCTCGCAGTCTCTAGAACACCCCATACCCCTGCCAATACATATACCCCAAATTCACCGCCACGCCCACCAGCGCATACGGCAACCTCATCTCAATCACACTCCAAACCCACAACGTGCCCAAAGGCGGCGCCTGCTTCATCACGGCATAGTAATCATACACATTCCCCATGTGGATCGTATAACACCCCGCCCCAACCCCGACCGCCAAAAAGAAAACCTGCCTCGCCACTTCAACCTTCCGCGCAGTCTGCGATCGCATCATATAAATAATAAACCACAAAACCGGCAGCACTAACGCAGTCCGCTTGCAGATCGGTCCCCACTCAACTTCCTGCCGGTACTGGTTGAACGTCAGGACGTCCAGCGTGAAGTGGAACATGGCGAGGCAGACGGCCCAGAAGACAGCATCTCCTATGGGGCCTATGGGCTCGCCGTCGCCGAGGCCGGCTTCGAGGATGTTGCCGCTTTCGTCGCGGGCGAGGCCATCGGAGTAGTCCTTGGCGAACGGCGTGCCCTTTTCGAGAAGGTGTTTTCGCTCTTCGGCTAGGTCGAGCAGGGTTTTGCTTTTGGGGCCTGAGCGGTCTGGTTGGGCGAGTTTGATTTTGGGGGTAGATGTTGGAGACTCGACTGGCTTGTTTGATGATTTGGCGGCTGCGCGGCGTTCGCGGCGGTTGCGTGGCTGGTCTGTTTCTGCTTCTGAGGCCATGATGTAGAGTTTGTCTTTGGGCGACGCGATGGGAGTTGGGGTCTCTCAATGGTCAAGGGAGGTTGATGATGGAACTGGGATCGCTGGTAGAGCCTTGATGGATCGATGGTAGGGTCAAGATCGTATTCCAGGCGATGTCCGGGTCTGTCGTCACTACTGCAGAGTCGTTGACTGTAGATCCGATTATCGCGTGGTATCGGGCATTTAATTGTTGCAAGTGTGGCCGGTTGTGAAGTAGGTTTGCTGGTGTACTCTATTTTAAGGGTCGTCGTTGCCACTAGCAGCGGCAGGGACGCGCTAAAGTTACTGCTTCGCGCCGTACGCGAGGGGCTGGGATGCTTCGTTTGAAGAGAGAGAAGTTGAACCTGCCACAACACCAACCTCCCAAACCACCTCAGTTCCAACACACATTCGTTACATAGCCACGCACGCGCACACTCGCCAACGGCGCGCTCTACCTCTCTGTGACACCCATCTCCCTTGTCTGCGGCTCCTGCGTCCAGCGAAGCGACACCCATCCCCTGCGACGACCACATCCCTACCATCGCCACCGTCGCCATGGGTTTCGGCGACTTCTCCTCGATATGCGAACGCACACCAATCCCGCTGTGTCCCCTGGTCGGTCCGGCGTCGCCTATCACGGGCTCACACTTCACCCAGTCGCAATGCTACTCGCGGTCTATTGAGCTGGCAAACACAATCATTTTCCAGGGCGCAGCCGGCTTTGCGCACATCATCACACTGATCATGCTTGTGATCATGATCATACACGTCAGGAGCAAGTTCACAGCAGTTGGTACGTACAACGGAATGGATTCAGGGACAGCCAGGCCCTGCGCTTGTCGCAAAGGAGGACTTGAGATGGTATAATTGCGATATTGAGACCCTGGCTGACAATGACGCTGCAGGCCGCAAGGAGATCGCCTCTTTCTTCTACCTTTACACCCTGCTCACCATCTGCTCGCTCGTCATCGACTGTGGTGTCGTACCACCTGGATCGGAAGCGTACCCATACTTCGTTGCTGTGCAGTGCGGCCTTGCGAGCTCCACTTGCATATGCTTGATGATCAACGGCTTCGTCGGATTCCAGCTCTACGAAGATGGCACAACGCTATCGGTCTGGTTGCTGCGCGTCTGCAGTCTGACCATGTTCGTCATCAGCTTCGTGATCGCACTGCTCACATTCAAGGGCTGGGCTGGTCTTAGCCCGGAGAGCACGATTGGCCTCTTCGTGGTCGTCTACATCTTCTCCGCGATATTCCTCTTCGTCTACATTGTCATGCAGATCATGTTGGTTGTTGGTACACTGCAAGAGCGCTGGCCTCTGTGGCACATTGGCTTTGGCGTTGCGGCTTTCGTCATCGGTCAGATTCTGCTTTACGCATTCTCCGAGACGATCTGCTCTAACGTGCAGCACTACATGGATGGCCTTTTCTTTGCCACCCTCTTGAACCTGCTCGCGGTCATGATGGTTTACAAGGTACGCATGAACCAATCCATCCGCGCGCTCCGTTACATACTGACTTTTCCAAAGTTCTGGGATGCCATCACCCAGGAGGATCTCGAATTCTCTGTAGGACAGAGGCCCAACAACTGGGAAGTGAAGGACCATCTTCTATCCCACGGCGACGACTCCGACATGCGACGCAGCACCTTTTACGACAACTCCGACTTCACCGCCAGCACCTACTACCAGCCTCAACACCGTAACAGCGCTTACGGTGGCGGCTACTAATTTTTGGTCCTACAGCGTCTGGTTTCGTGTTCACTTCGTCAAAGAGAAAAAAGAATTCGTACTTCTTTCCTCTCTTTTGCTGTTTCTTTCTCGTCAAAAGAACACCTTTTACATCTTATTCGGGCTTCCGTGATCATGTTCTTGCATCTGGCTCGGCGTTTTTGACGAATTTCTTTTCATGCTCGTTCTGGGGAGGCATGCTCTGTCTACAGACAATCTAACATTGCGATTTAGCGTTGGGGGGAGACATGGGGTGGTTTGGTTTGGGAGTTTGTCAAAGACTCACACATACTTACTCATCCGATCTGTATGATAATGCCACAAGACTGACTACGGCTTCGCGCTTGGTCGTCGAGTAACAGGTTTCACAGCGCCTACGAGTTTCACGAATCTCACTTTCTTTTTCTTTCTGATGACTCTCACTTCAAGTGAGCATTTCTGGTTCCTCTTATTTCGTATCGACAACCTTTCTGAACGACGAATATCGAACCTCAAGTTTCGCACATTGCTGATCCTACGACTCCTGTTCAATGAGTCGAATTTGCATGTTTAGGATTGCTATTGCAAACGAATACACGGCAAGGTGTACCATTCGCTCACTTTGCCTGGAGGCAATCTGGTCTTCCACGCGTCATCAGCCACAGTTTGTGCAATCACTCACTCACACAGCACATCTGCCTACTCCACTGTCCTAAATCTCAACTACTGCAAAGCGGCGAGCCAGCTTCATACAACGCACACAGACATTATCTCCGGAAACAAATCGGCCACACGAACCCCAACTGCTCGCGCCAATCACGAGTTACAACGCAACGCACACATCAAGGATCTGAACCTCCAGAAAATAATCAAGCGCCAAACACTGGACTTCAGGGTCCTCGCTCTCGGACCTTGAAAACGAGCAAAAAGGCAACTCTTCCCAAATGGAATCGTATGAAGGTACGAAGAAAGACAACGGAAACCGTCCGTCCAGGCTCCTAAACCTCAACAAATCTCCAAAGACCCAGAAATTACTGTACGTTCTGCTCTTCTCCGGACCCATCGTATCTTCATAGCCTTTCAGGGGATACATAGTCTGGGACAAGTTTGGGCGACGCTGACAGTAGTCTGTCCTGAGAGGTTGCTAACTTCTTTACTGTAGTGCGGCTGCCAATGCTGTCAACTCGCCCTTCCTCAGGTTGCCACCAGAGGTCCGCTGTCGCATCTACGACTACGCCTTTGGTAGCTGTGTCGTCCACGCTAGTGTTGGTTTCCATCTAGACCGTCATACAATCACAAATTGCTCGTTTCCGGAAAAATGCCAGGCGCCATCGCTTCTACGAGGCATTCGACGGATCTGCGGATTTTTGGACCCATCAGATCAGTCTTTCGAGTTGTGGCAGCAGCATGAAGACTGCATGAAATCCGCGAAACGCCGTCAGAACGTTGGCTACCGTAAGATCCCGGTACACATGCTCCAAGTCTGACGACAGATCTACCACGAAGCGGCACTCAAGCCCTTCACTGAAGCATCCTTCCACGTCGTCATCGTCAATACGTCTCACAGCTCACAGATCAAGCGATTCCTAGCCACCCTGGTCCCCACACAAGCCAGAGCCATCGCTCACTTGCGCATCTCTTTGCTTGCTCCAGATCGGATCTTGAGCAGCGCCATCGCATCTCAACTCACAGGATTGAAGCACGTCGAAATCCACATCGCGACGTATGGCCACCACAATTTGCCATGTTTGCCGCCACTACGCCAATTGAAAGAGTTCGAGCATGGAAGAGGTTTCATGGCGTTGAGATCACTTCCAAGCCTCGAAACATTGCGCCTCAGTGTTGCGACCCAGGACACATTCCATCCGAGAGACATCAACAAGGCCCCTATTCTGAAGTGGATGAGAAGTTGGGAAGTTGGGATTGATTATGCCGCACCATCCGAGCAGCCGAGGTTTAGCATCCTCATGATGTTGTGATGGAGCCGTGGCTAGGGAACCAGAGATCGGAGGACAGTCATTCTGCCTCAACAACATGTTTGAGACTCTTCAACCCCTTCTGCCTTCTTTTCATTCTCATGGACAGGAACACATTCTCTCACCGGGCGCACTGTGTTGGTAAGGCGCGATTTGAAGAAAGCCCATCACGTCCTGAACTTCCGACTTGCCTCTACGAAACCCATGCCGTCTCGCAGCGCCACCGCCATCCGAGAGTCTACAGCTACCTGCTTCGCCATCAGTGGCAGAGCCTCCTCCGCCAGCTCTTTGGGCAAGAGGACAACGCCATTAATGTCCGCGATGATGTAATCACCAGGACAAATAGTGGCATCCACCTCGGAAGAAGACTGCAGTTTGACCGGAACGTCGACGGCCGTGACTTTGACCATCCCGTACGGCGGCGCCGTGCCCACATCGCGCGCGAAAACCTATCATTCGAGTAAGCCATTGCCCTTGGCAGATAGTGCCATTAAAGAAGCATGAGATCAGCTTACCGGAAACTCTAGCTCCCTCTGCTCCTCGAGATCCCGAAATCTCCCATCGACAACAGTCCCTACGGCGCCGCTAGCACGAGCGCGCGCAGACATCAGGCCGCCGTAAACAGCGTTGGGTATTTCGGGCGGGCAAGAGATGAAGATCACGGAGCCAAGGGGTATGGAGTCGATCTACTCATGGGTTAGTCAATCCGGCATTGGAAGGATAATTTCTTGACATGAGGGAGAAGTGGGAAATGGTTGATGGAAAACTCACGTAATGCGTCGGATGCGTAGCTTCTGGATCTTCGTTCGGCACATATTTTACTGTGTACGCTGGGCCGACGATCTTGGTTGTGCCGCTTTGTCGTTGCGGCGACCACATTGTGAGACCGGGGAGGAAGCCGCCGGTGCGGTGTTTGAGCTTGCAAAGGGCATCGCTCACGTCGCAGCTGTTATATGCTTGAGTGACTGAGAAGATTTTGTTGTGGAGCGGTGGCTTACTTACGTTGTGTAGGATTGTAATGCCTTGATTATGGGGTCTTCTGTGGTTGACATGGTGATGCTTCTTGTAATAGCCCTGGTGAATGCAGCAGATTTTGATCAGAGCTTAGGGCAGTACAGTACTCAAGTATGCTGGAACCGGGTTATATCGTATAGAAAAAGAAAGCACCTCCGACTACGGCTGAAATCGCTACGATCTTTCGGCTATTCGGTGGCTGTGGTTGGAAAGGCAAATGGCCTGGCGTTCGTGGCGATCCGGCGATTTTCCCGGAACTTCGCCTGGGAGCTCACACGACGTGAAACTCCGTCACCCACTGGGCACCGACCTCGCACATTCAAACTACCTATGACAATAGGTGAAGGACTAAAAGCGATGGATAAAATGGTGTCAACAGAATCCAGCCTGTTGGACGGCAGACATTGTATTTTGCCTGACATTCATCGACGCATTCGCTACATTTCCAATATCAACCATCGATCCCACCAGCCTTCAACACAGCAGCGCCATCATGACTATTACCGACACTGTCAAAATCAATCCGTCATCCGCAGAAGCCTTCGCCAAAGCAATTCTAGTTGCTCATGGAGTCCCGTCCGATCGAGCCGCACTGATCGCGTCAGCTCTCCTCCTCGCCGACCTCCGCGGTGTTGACACTCATGACCTCAACCGTCTACCCGGCTACATCGACCGCGTAATCGCCAGAGTCGTAGATCCCTCCCAGAGATACTGATCTCAGAGAAAACTCCTACGATGGCATTGCTGGACGCCAAGAACACCTTTGGCTTCGTCGCTGGCAAGCTCGCAGTCGACAAGTGCATCGAAATGGCCGGGATCTATGGAATGGGAATGGTGGCAGTCCGCAACAGTAACCACTACGGCATGGGAGCGATTTACGTCTTGCACGCCGTGCGGCAGGGGTTTGCCTGTTTCGCTTACACCAATGCCAGCCGTGCGATGCCGCCTTGGGGCGGCGCAGAGGCACTGCTCGGCACTAGCCCGTTTGCTGTTGGTGTTCCTGGTGGCAAGGAGGGAGACTTTGTCCTCGACATGTCGCCCTGCGTCGCTGCCCGGGGCAAGATTCGCAAGGCTGCCCGCCGGGGTGAAGCTATCCCTGAGGGCTACGCTTTGGATAGTGAAGGACGATCAACGACAGATCCTGCAGCAGCTCTGGATGGCGGCGTTGTCCTTCCCATGGGCGGTCCAAAGGGTAGTGGGCTGGCGATGATGATGGACATCTTCGGGGGCGTCATGAGCGGTTCGGCATTCGCGGGTGATGTTAACGACCAATACAAGGTGATGGACCAGCCGCAGAATGTAGGGCACTGGTTTCTGGTTTTCCGCCCGGAGGTGTTTTTGGATGGCGGAGTGGCTGAGTTCAAGCAGAGGATGGATGTGCTGCTGAGGAAAGTCAGGAGCTCGAAGTTGGCAGAGGGATTCGACAGGATTTGTGTGAGTGGCGAGATCGAGGCCAAGATGGAAGAAGAGCGGCTACATAATGGCATTCCTTATACGCAGGCTGAGATTCAGATCTTGCATGAGCTTGCTAAGCAGTCTGGGGTGGACGAGAGGCTGGACCGGGTTGGTTAGTGATGGTATCACTTGTGTTCTTTTGGAATGATAATAGTCTCTCTCTCAGCGCAGGCTCAAAACCAACTCATCCAATCGTTCTGTCAATTCGTTCACTCTTGGATAGTCTATCCTGTAAAAAAAATACCAACACTTCCGAAATCTTATGTACAGTCTGTGTGCGAAGAATTGTCCAACGTCGATTTTGGTGGAAAGTGCGTTGTCAACACCAGCAGACGCGTACAGAGTCCTCTATCTCGCACTCTCGAGGAACAGATAAAGGGAGACAGTCCGCGGGCAGCGTCACACAAGTCTGTCTCGTTGTATTGCCACCCCCGAGAGGCCCTATCTTGCGCCGATTTGGGTGTCGGCCACTTGAAAAGGTACTTGTGCATCGAATTTGAGTCTATCGGAAACGAATATATTAATTTGGGAGATTCAAGCCCATGGATACAGCCTCTGCCACCGAATCCACGCGCTACGTAATTCATCTGAAGTGAGGACTACGGTCTGCCAGCTCGGTGACATCGACAGTCGCACCAGGCACAGGCTTTCCATACTTTCCATCCCGAGACTTGTTAGTCCTCTGAAGAGCTAGACTGTTGGCTAGCGCCAGCAGCGTGGTAACGATTGCCAGACTCATGCAGATGAAGTGTCCCTTGCGGAACTGCGGTCCATCGATGACCGGGTACAACCAAGACCCAACGATACTGCCGAGATTGCCAATTGCGGTGTACAGGCCCATCCCAATCGCTCGCTTGGTTTCACCTCCAAAATTGTTGGCACGCCACGCGTGTGACGGAGGTTAGGTTGCATAAACGTAGGCGACCGCGATGCAGACGCATGCGTATTTGCCACCGAGCTTGTCTTCTGGAAGCGTTGCGAGGAGAGCGTATGCTATGGCAGCGACGCCCATCAGTGCGGCGATGTGATATCCCCGCTCCTTCAAATGGTCTGAAGAGTAGGAAGCTAGTAGCATGATGACGAATGCTATTGCGTATGGAGGCACGGTCATGAGATTAGCCGTCGTTGGCTTTTCGTATCCAAGGTCTAGTCAAAATTTGTCAGGCAGTATTCCATTAAGCGTTTCAGAAACCACGTACCGCTGATAATGGTAGGCAGGAAACCTGAGATGGATGAGAGCAAAGCAGCTGTTGGTACGTAGATTGCCGCCTGTACGTACAAACGCCAATCAGTTATAGTCATGATGACATGTTTCCTCTGAATCTTGCCGGCTTTTTCGAAAGCCTCACTTGCGTAACGAGCCTCTGCGATCTCTTGATCCAACCCAGAGAAGCGCGAGTTTGTAAGAGGTCGATCAGGAAGCCAATACAGGCACAAAAGTCCCAGGCAGAATGCTGGAAGGGCTTCGATCATGAAGATTAGCTTCCAATTGGGAACGGAACCGGTGATGTGCCCAATGCCAAATGCGATGAGTCCGCCGAATGCACTAGATTGAGAGCGATTAGCTTCTATCCGGTCGTGTTATCCCACGATGTTCCTACTTACCCTGAGAGAGCTGTGGGTCCGAGGAACCAGGATACGCGGACGCCCATCTCAGTACGATGATACCAGAGAGAGATAATAGACAATGCCAGTTCCAAATAGACCCTCGAAAACTCCAATGAAAACTCGGCAGACTAGTCCGCCTGCCAAGTTGAATGCCGTGCACTGTAATAGACTGGTAGTTGCCCATCCACAGACGCCAAAGGCAATCCACTGTTGCACATCAGTCATAACGATATTGCACGTCGGATATAGGTGCCCAAACATACCTTCGAAGGCGGGAACACTCGATATCCGATGCATCCAGGCACCTGGAAGAGCACAAAGCCAACATAGAAGATCATGATGATCAATTACCATTGAGTCGCGGTAAGAGACTCCTCTCCGGGACCCATGCCCGACGCTGTTGTGTGGTGTCCATTGTTGTAACCATAAAGCTTCGCGTTCTGTAGTATCAATGCAGTCAGAGTTCCGGCCTGCAAGTTGCTTGGAGGAGGACAAAGGTTGAAACGTACCGCGATGTTACCTCGATCGAGGTACTCGAAGAAATACAATGTTGATATCATTGGGAGAATAATCAGATCGAGCTTCCGCAAATATCTTTTCTGAGCCAGAATGTACCCCGAATCATCGAAACGATGGGCCGCTTTCTGGACTTCCGGAGAGGCGTAATCGTTCGTCTGGGTGTCCTCCTGTCTGGACTCCGCATGAGCCACTTCATCTTTGTCGTCCATTCTGTTATCTGGAGATGAGCCTGAGCCGTTGCACTCTCGTAGTTTGATCGCGGTTGTATGAAAAGAGAGAACTTCGGCTCGGAACAGCGATGCCCGATGATTGAGGAAACATGGCTTTGGCTCCTGATTCGGCTCTAATATATGAACATTGAGCTGCAGAAGATGCTCGTATGTTGGCAGTTGATGGATCGGTATCCGTCTGGTTTCCCTAACGGAGAACAGCCGGGGCCCATAGGCGGTGGGGCATAGAGTTCGAGACTGCAGATCTCACCAAGCCTCTCCACGGCGAGGGCGATTTCCCGGCGACTTTCCGAGAATGTCACCATAGCATGGTAACGCCAAATCAGCAGAGGATGTCGAGCCACGGCTGATTCGCGTGGGTTGATGACCGGAAGGATCATGACCCAGTCACTATTGGCCCTTCGCAGATGTCCGAAATCGCTTTCTGGCGAGTGCACATATCCGGCAGTCATCCAGGATGTGAAGTAATTCGAGTGATGCTCAGGACACCTGTACTTCGACTTCTTTACTCTACAGTCCACTGCCCCCGCTACTGTCCAGAACGCATCCAATATGGGCTCAATTGAAAAATGCAACACCGATTCGCCTCCTCCAGGTGCTTGGGATAGTCACGTCCACGTCGTGGATGAAGACATATTTCCACTACACCCCTCGCACCCCTACCGACCTGAGAAGGCATCGGCATCAAGCCTCCAGTCGTTCCACAAGTCGATGGGTATCGCCCACGCCTGTCTAGTCGCTTTCTCCGTATACTACGACGACCATAGCTCCATTCTCGACGCCCTGCATCGTATGGGCGGCAAAGGCCGCGCCGTAGCCTGCATCGACCCGAAAACAGCCACTGACGATGACTTACGCCTGCTACACGAAGCTGGAGTCCGCGGGATTCGTCTCAATATGCGTACACGCAGCGAAGCACTTGACAAAGCTGCAGTCAAATTGGCAGCCGCGCGTGTGCGACCTCTAGGGTGGGCGATCCAGTTGTACCTCTCCTTGGAACAAATCGCTGAATTGGCCCCTATTGTGCCTGAGCTAGGTGTGACTTTGGTCGTTGATCACATCGGTGCACCATCCGCAGATAAGGGACCTGGAAGGCTGCAACCGGGCTATGCAGAGTTGATACAGCTGCTGAAGACAGGCCAGGTCTATGTCAAGCTGAGCGGAGTCTATCGTTTTTCGGCTCTCCCTGACCTAGACGATTACGTGGTCGATATCTTGCAGACGGCTCCGGATCATGTGGTGTGGGCAAGTGATTGGCCACACAGCGCAGGCGTGGAGGCAAACCCCGGAGGTGACCGAGACAAAGTGCAGGCCTACCGGAAGGTCGATGATGCGGCCTGGATATCGAGGTGCAGGGAGTGGTGCAGGGATGTAGAAGGTGGTGATGGGGAGCGACTTGCTCGCAAGATCTGGGTTGAGAATCCCAGGATGCTGTGGCAGTATAACGGCGACGACTGAGAAGAACGTTCTGTGCATAAGCTTTTCGCAGATATTGAATATTGAAGTTTCCATCAAATGTGTTCGATGCTTCGCCGAGAGTCAACGATGGTAAAGTATAAGCACTGTAGCCACAACATATAGAGGAAGACTCTGAGTGGGTGATTTGAGTATTTCCCTGTGATCAGGATTTTCGGAAGACGATGCGAGAACAAGGTCTGCTGGAGGATTTGCCGCGATCGCACTGTGTATAGTGTACATCGTCTATGCTGTCGGGAAGAACCACGTTCCGCTCGCCTCCAAGTCCGTGAACTGGGCCTCCGGGAAACAATCCAGTAGAGATTCGTCGAACTCCATCGACTGTAACGACGGATCAGCACCGAGCGCCAGGTCAGGAGCTTGGTACGGGAATGCTGGAAGGTAATTTCCTGTTAAAGCGGGATCGTGGGCGCTGAACGTCTCTGGCCTGGTCTGGGCGGTGTCGTTCACACCAGACTTCAGACCATTGTTGATGATGTCCAAACTCCGTTGTACAACAGGACATGTAGTTATGCCCTCTTTCAGAGCACGGAGGAATGTCATCATTTTGGCGTCGACGTCGCCCTTATTGACGTCGTGAACCATCACCGATGCTACTGTATAGATACAGTAGGCTATCAAGTAGGTGATTCTGGTGAATCCAAAAGTCTTTTCGAAAAGAAGCATAAGCTTCTCGATGTTTTCGGAAGCCTCGCGGCACGCGGCATGGTGTATTGGAACGGAGTAGAATGGCCGATGCAGGAGAATGATGGCTGTATAGTATAAAAGACTGCTGAAATGTTAGTATGGGTTTCATCCTGGAAGACGCCTAGAGGACCCACTTCTGAGAGAATATGTGAGGAGGGGGACATATTGAAGGCAATTTTTTTGGATCGTATCTTAGGTGCAAGGGGGACTTCTCTCTCCACTCATCGAGCTTGTTCTGTATTCCTCTAAGGTTCTCGTCTGCATCAATGGTCCCTCGTCGAGAATAAAGTGCAAAGATGATGTCCTTCAAAATGACGGCCAGCTTGCAGCAATTCTCAAAACTGGAGGCTAAGTGAGCTTTTGCAGGTGGGTATTTTCCGATCGGGATTTTGCTCAAATTGATCCACTCGCCGCAATGTGGCGACCACAAGTCATTCTCAGCCGAATCATCCACTGGAATAAAGTCAGCTTCAATGGCGTGTGTGATCGAAAATCCAATCACTCACTAAGCTCGAGAGTGCGGTTGGGTGGCAGATCCGGCATGACAGGTGTACGCCCCAGGTAAAGACTGATCGCTTTGTCCCAGAGATAGCAGCTCCAAAACAAGCGTCTGCGAATCTCCAGATCTTCAGCACCAAGGCTTCCAAGCGTGGCAACCCTGGCCGTGCTGTGATGGAGCCCTAGATCGCTGACCATTCGGAAAGCTATACCACTATATAGCCAGGCCTGAGATATTGAGCCGTACGCGAGGTCGCGCGCACTGAGTTGGAGAAGAGCCTGCGCAGTGGAGATACAGCTCGGGCGATGGATCTCGGTACCGAGAAGTAGACGCGCCCTCGAAACCAGCATTTCGCTTGTCTCTCGGGAGTCAAACCGAGCGGAGTGGGCACATAGGACAGTGAGTAGAAGTGGAGAGTAACTTGGGCCACCGATGACCATGTCGCCTGCCATGACCGTCAATTGGGGAGCTGAGTACCGACCATAGTGCTTTCACTCACGCATGAACGCTGGACGATATACCCAATTAGACATGGGCGCGATCCAGGCCCAGTGAATTCGGAGAAGCCGGGACAATGTCTGATGAGGAATCCCAGTTTGTATGGCAGCGTTCCCGAGCGCATACTCTTCCCATTGCCGAGACTCGAGGGCAGTCGTTGTCAGTATCATCCGGGCATCCATTATGGAAGGCTGACCAAAGACATTATGTGACATCTGGAGGCGGCGCATGTACTGCGGATGTGGGTCCATAATAGCAAAGCTGCGTGCACATTATGAAACTAGTTCTCATGGTCAAGCAGAATTGAACAGCCAACTTACCTTCCCGTGCTGGTCAAGGCTAAGGTCTGATATCAATTCTTCTTCCGGAGCCAAGGTGGTGTCGGTATCAACACGCGTCAAGGCGGATGTTTCTGTGTTTTGGTAATTATGGGAACGGGTGGTGGCGGAGACAGGACTGTTGATGTGCGAGCTTTGGCTGCCATCTTGTGGTGTCTTCCCGGGGCTATCCTCCTCTAGCCGATGAGATGCCTGCTCCAACGCAGCACGTAACTCAGCGATGGTATTCTCGGCATCTTGGAGCCTGCCAGCCATAGCCACGACCTGCGACATTGGCGGAGTTCGCTCGTAGACACAAGGTACATCATACACCTCGCAAGTTTTACACCCGGGCAGTGTACCATCGCAGCGGGTCTAGGTACTCAAGTCAACTCGTCAGTGCAAGAAAGCTCATAGATAGAGACTGCAATCCACTGTACCTTTCTAGTACGACAGTTTGCGCACGTCAGGCCTCGCTTCGTCCGACCTCGTTTGTCGTTACCAGTGCGTATGGACGCGCTTCCAGTAACGGCGCGGCGCGGCATCTTTGTCAGATAAACAACCCCGTGATAACGCCAGCGGGTCGTTGATGTATCAAGTAGGTATGCATTTATGCAGATGTGTGGCAGGGTGAGTACATGTAGCGAAGCATCCGTGTGGAGCTTGTGCCGGGGTGGTGGCGGGGAACCTTGGAAGTTCCGGTTGATGACATGGAACTACAGTAACTCTACCTCACATCAGAAACCCAATATTGTAATTGGATACTAACAATGTCTACTATAATGCCTACATGATCTAACACTACCACTGTCCTGACTTTGCGCAATGTAATGCCTCGTAACATCCTAGAAACAATCCCTTGTTAGACAGCAACATCACCACGACGGCGGTTCCAGAGGTCGACTGCATTGTCCTTGAAGAGTTTGAGTGCCAGATCTTCATCTCCTTCCATCAGATCAAGCAAATGCTCAGTCCATGGTTTGATATCTAGCCCATCAAACCTCGTATGTGGCCAGTCAGATCCGTATACAAGCTGCGATGGTGCAACACGCATTAACTCCAACACAAGGGGATCAATGTCAATATAGTCGGGCCCTGGAAATTTGGAGAGGCGATAAGGACCAGAAATCTTGACGTAGGTCGCGCCCTGACGCAAAAGGCGGACCATGCTGCCAAAGCCGTCGAGAGTGTAAGGGTCGAAGCTTTCTGGCGACAGAGAAGGGGGCGGCATCGATGGGTCGCCAATATGATCAAAGACCACTCGCACACCGAGAGTTGGGATGGTAGCTTCGATCCCTGGGATCGAGTCCATGTCAATGTAAATTTGAATGACCCAGTCGAATGGCTCGACGATCTTGGCGTACTGCCGGAGTGTTTGCACAAGCTCTGCAGCTGGTGGGATGGTGTCGCTTGTTGCAAAATTAAGTCGAACACCCCGGACACCTAGATCGTCCCATTCCTGAAGTTGCTCGGCCGTAATATTTGCAGCATCAAAGACGACAACCGCACGCGCGCGATCTGGGCCGTACGCCTTCAAGGAGTCGATCATGAAGGTGTTGTCATTCCCGTAGAAAGACGGCTGGATCATGACATCGTGTTGGCAACCAAGCCTGTGCTCAAATATGGCATTGTCCCATACTGTGTATAGTCCGGGAGTATATTGGGCGTTCGCTTGTGGCGGAAACCGAATCGGATCCATGACATGGTGATGTGAGTCCCAGGCTCCGTCTGGCATGCGACTATTGCTGGAATTGCATGATATTGTGGTCCAATTGTTCTGTTGGTTGGGCTGGTCGTTGTGAGATATTGGGCTAGGCACTGCGATGGCGTTCGTCGTAGCGAGTAGCAACGCGTGAGATATGGTGAAGATGCCTCTAATCTTGCAGTGAGAGTTCATGTTCGAGGTTCAGATTGATAGATTTGATGCTCGCAGTCTCTAAATGCGAGCGAGATGGAGACATTGCTGTAATATTAATACAATGCAACCGTTCGTAGTGCATAGCCTCAATCGCTTGGGGACATGAACTGTGTCCACGGAAGTTGACCGAGAGAGTTCGAATAGCATCCCCGGTGGCTTTGCTGGGGAGTCGCCGCAGTGAATCCTTCGGCTTCGTATGAGTACACTGTATTGATGCGAGGTTGAGTAGTGGATCCCTATCTGGGATCCGCCAGTATTTGCATTGGAACTGACTGGCGATAGATGAAGAGAGATTGTTAGGTTGGAGAGAGAACGATACGTCGGCCACTCACCGGCCAACTTTCAGTATGGCAGCAGTGCGACGTGAGCATATAGTGAGATTGTATCTCTCATCCAAATTGCTAGAGCATGACTGGGAAAGGCTGAGAAATTCTAGAAGCTGGCGATTGAATGATGATACCTAAAGTACAGTACCTAGAAATGCAATGTTCTTCGCCGCGTTGTGTCGGAATTCTATGCCTCAGGTTCATCGGCTAAACTGTCCACGCCAAGCCATCCCACAACGCCGCGAACGCAGCTAATTCTCACAATTTGCGCGACGAAGTTAACCTCACCAGCGACCAAACGATTCCCCGATAATCTCGACAATCAGCCAATACCGTCAATATGGGTCGTCTTCATTCCAAGGGAAAGGGCATCAGCGCCTCTGCGCTCCCCTACTCGCGCACCCCCCCGGCGTGGCTCAAGACCACCCCCGACCAGGTCGTTGACCAGATCTGCAAGCTCGCAAAGAAGGGTGCCACCCCCTCGCAGATCGGTGTGGTCCTCCGTGACTCTCACGGTGTTGCCCAGGTCAAGATTGTGACCGGTATGTTGAGAGAAATCGGGCGCAGTCGCATGGGAAAATCAAGAGACTGACAAATTTTGCAGGAAACAAGATCCTCCGTATCCTCAAGTCCAACGGTACGCTACAACCTGCGTGAAAGGAAGTCCTGAGCGGCAGATGACTGCTGGCAAGAGTTGGAACACAATACATGACAGACATGTCAAACAATGCCTCTGCTTGGTCTTAGACTGACGGAGTGATTTTACACAGGCCTCGCCCCGGAGATCCCCGAGGACCTTTACATGCTCATCAAGAAGGTGCGTACCTCTTTAAACTCGGTCTTGCACACCCGCATGGCCTCATCTTACTAACACACGCTAGGCTGTTGCCGTCCGCAAGCACCTCGAGCGCAACCGCAAGGACAAGGACAGCAAGTTCCGCCTTATTCTGATCGAGTCCCGCATCCACCGTCTGTCCCGTTACTACAAGACTGTCGGTGTCCTTCCCCCCACCTGGAGGTACGAGAGCGCCACCGCCTCCACCCTCGTCGCATAAGCGTTATACGCAATACTGGAACACAGAAAGCGAATCCGCGCGACAGGAAGCATGGCGTTTACGGAGGGAGGCATGGGCGATTTTATGCTTATTCTCGGTATGGGCTTGATCGCATAGACAATGCCGCCGAGCTCGCACCTGGTCAAAATGAAGAATCAATTCACAGCGCCCTCCACATGGCTAGTTCCAGATCTCTTCCATTTACTGTCTATACCCCATGTGCAAATTGGAGACTCGGCATTATCCCATTGTTGCTATCGATATGTCCGTGCTGACGATGCTGTGCCGTCCCAAGTATTCAGATGCCCTTGTTCCTGTTGTTCGATCATCACTCTTTCAGACTTACACTGCTAACATCGCTCCTCGTCACCTCCTCCCAGTTCCCAAGCTCGCCTTCTCCGGCCTCGTCACCATGCTTCACAACATCGTGGAATGCATCGCTCTCGACGCACTTGCGGTCCAACGTAGCAGAAGGGACGAACGGACGTAACACGGCGACCCTTTCCATGTCCTCAAAGTACGAAGCCAGGCCTCTGATCCTCAAGCGCTGCAGCGAGGATATCAAATCGGACCCAGAATCGAATGAAAGATCGACCGGCAGGCCGGACGCCGACGAATCTTCTGATGTGATGCTCGAAGGCACACCTGGATGGTGACAGACAAGCGAGAAATCATCAGGCCTACTCGAGGTGGCTTCGTCGCCTCCGGTAAATTTGGTGGAGTCTTTTGCGTGACTGGTCGCCTGAAGGAGGAGCTCGAGGCTATCGCGATCCTTGGCTTTGGCTGATTCTGATTCTGGGTTGTTCACCGTCATTGGCATCGACGTGCACTGGAAGCGTTCGAATCTGTGTAATTTCGGTCTGGCTGGGTTGCAGGGCGTTGAAATGCCGGACACGGGCTGCGGCTGTGATGAACGTCGTGAGACAAGACTTGGAGCCATGTTGTCTCCACAGTTTCCCCTCTGGATGTCTTTATGGATGCTGTCTCCTTCTGCTGGACCAAAGTTGAAAGCTACGGAGAAGGACACCTTGAACCGGACAGACATTGCAACTGTGACCAGGGAGTCGTTCTTGTGTGTTGGTTGCCTCAAATTCGTGCGACTCTAGCCTAAATGCGCGTCACGAAGACGTTCCATGATAGGTGTTACGTGAGGCCCCGCGAGGGAAACTTCACTGGCGACTTCGAGACAAAGTAACGAGCATTCACTTTTTGCGAGGACTTCCAAGTGTCGAAAGGTGAATAAAATTCGCAGACTGCGGGTTCCTCGCTGCTGCGTCGCGAAAGTCCAGACTGAGACTGATGAATCCGTCATCAACAAATATCACGCCAGCGTCATCATCGACACAGACATCAGGAGGAAATTCGGATGTCGAATGTACTATGGCAGATCGAAAAGTTCAAAATCGCATGCCGGCGATATGTCCAGCAAATCAACGTTCTGTGTCACGCTACCAAAGCATGATCGTTGGAGCGGTACCGCCGGAAGTACTGTAGAGCTTGAGTTTACGATGACCACAGATGATTACCTTTTTGATGAACTCAACACACCAATTAGTCGCCTTGGGCCCGATGCCATTCGTCAACGTTGCCTCAGCGGGTTGAATCACCACCCGATCCTGATGCGACGCAATATAATCTTTGTTCGGCTTCCAGTGCTTGATCCAACAATATGTCGCCTCTATGAAACTGAATCCTGGTGAGACTCTTTTGGGATCACCCTCGTCCTCTTCAATAGCTTTCGACAAGCTACGCTGTCCTTTTCTTCCAAGCATCTGTTCCCATACTCTTCTCTGCAATTGGTACCCGCCTGACACATATCGACACATAATGACCACGGAGGGCTCATCGCAAGGTTCGCCGCAAGAGTTCGAACTCAACTCACGTCTGAACGCCTGGAAAAGCCAGGGGAACGAGACTCTCTCTACGACCGACCCTTTTGCGACTCCCCAAGGCACCGCTCCAAACACCGCACCTGGCTCAAGATTCCCGTCAAGCGTCGCGCTACACTGTACTGTGGCACCTCCTGTGTACTTCAAGTCTAGGAGAGTTCGTAAGGGCGAGCAAGAGCGCCCTTGGCTCAAAGAAACAGACCCCAAGGAGAAATGGGTGTGGATCATTCCCGTAATTGGTCTCACTATCGGCTTGGGCCTCACGGCGCTGCAGGTCTGGTTTGGCTTACAAAGAATCTCCAAACACTCGTACTGCCAAGTACTGGATGAGGACTGGAGTGGAGGGTTCAACGAGCAAGTCTGGACGAAAGAGGTCGAAGTTGGTGGCTTTGGGTAAGTAGCTCGCCCAGTTTGTACAAAATCTAGCTAACTTTGTACAGAAACGGACAATTTGAGCAGACCACCAACACCGACGAGAACTCTTTCGTGCGTGATGGCCAGCTACATATTAAGCCTACTCTGCAGGACACCAAGTTGATCGAGACGAACAATATCATCAACCTGCTCAAAGACGGCTCATGCTCATCCGACTTGTGGTCAAACTGCGTTGCCGTCACCAACACTACCAACGGTACCATCGTTAATCCGGTCAAGTCGGCACGCCTCAGCACCAAAGCCCGTGCTATCAAGTTTGGCCGCGTTGAAGTCATCGCCCAGCTCCCTGAAGGTGATTGGCTCTGGCCGGCTATCTGGATGCTGCCGGTGAACTACAAATATGGACCATGGCCGGCATCAGGAGAGATCGACATATCGGAGTCGCGCGGCAACAACTACACCTACCCGCAGGGTGGCAACAACATCGTCTCTTCGGCGCTGCACTGGGGCCCAAGTCCTGATGCAGATGCCTGGTGGCTGAATAACAACAAGCGCCCCGCCCTTCACACTACGTACAGCAAAGGCTTCCATACATTTGGCATCGAGTGGACGGAGAAGTACATTTTCACCTGGGTGGACGGCCGCTTGGCTCAGGTCATGTACGCCAACTTCAATAAGCCGTTCTGGAAGAAGACAAAATTCCCCATCAGCAGTGCCAACGGAACACGTTACGTGGATCCATGGAGTCAAACGGGTCGTTTCTCGACGCCCTTCGATGAGGACTTCTATCTCATCCTCAACGTTGCTGTTGGTGGAACGAATGGATGGTTCGAAGATGGCGTGGCGAGTAAGCCGTGGGTCGACGCTTCTCCCTTTGCGAAGAGAGATTTCTGGAACGCGCAGAAGATGTGGTTGCCGACGTGGGAAGAGAAGGGCGAGATGATTGTGAAGAGTGTCAAAATCTGGCAGCAGAAGGGTTATAACGGATGTTGAGCTCTCATAGCTTTGCTTGCGCTGGCTGGCTCTTTGAAGGCCAGATCAGGTTATTGTTAGAAATGCAGACGTTGGAAGAAAGCTCCGTAACCGTCTTAACAAACTTCATCGTATAGCACGCACAACGCGTTTCTACGATCCTTCTGTCGCCGTCGCCCAGAAGAGGTTTAGCGTAGGATCAAGGTGCGGCTGAGGATGCTTTGTCATCCACGCTGTCAGCTTCCTTGCACCACGACCAAAGACCATGTCATCAGCTCGGGGACTCTTCAAGTCTGGCGAGAGCGTCAAATTAGTGATTTCCTCGATATGGCGGACGAGCGCGACACCTCCACGGCAGGACAAGTACGTACCGCTTCTCAACACCATGCACGCCAAAAGCGCGCCAGGACTCAATTGTCATGTACACCATGCCGCACCGGGAAATTGAAATGCGATCGAGCTAGTCCTTGCGAGCCATGTCTGAAAAGAGGACGCGAAGCCCAGTGCATTTATCCTCCTGCACCCGCCAAGACCAAGCCCGCCAATGTAAAAGGACGCATTCGGCAGCTGGAAAGCTTGGTGCTTGATTTGATGAATCAACAGAAACATGCACCATCAGCTTCAGGTTCAACTATCTCGCCTGCTGGCCGCGCTGGCTCTACTAGCTCAGAATCTGGGAGACAGGGCCCTTTCACTGAACCAACACCGCCGAGCGATCATGATACTGGGCTGCCATATGGCGGTGGCTTGCAAAATGCAGAAAGTCCTGATTCTGGCGTTGAGAAACCGTTCGGGCACATGAAAATCAGCAAGAGTGAGATCAGCTACCATGGAGATAGCCATTGGCAGTCCATACTGAACTCTATCTCCGATCTCAAAACCGAGCTAGGTGACGATGAAGACGTTAACGATGATCGGTTTGCAGAGGAAGAAGCCCAGACTACTCGACCTGGCGATTGGCAGGACACATTTGGGAACTTGGATCAGTCTCGCCCGTCGACGGAGCTTGGTCTGCTTGTTGGTAACCCTATGCATGTCACGAAAGACGATCTCATCAAAGCCATGCCGGAGAAAAGGGTGGCAGACCGTCTGTTGAGTCTGTGGTTCAACTCACCGGATCCGTTCAAGCCGATCATCCACGCTCCTACCTACCAAGAAGAGTACAAGCGATACTGGAAAGATCCCAAGCGGGCTTCGGTCTCATGGCTTGGGCTCACGTTTGCTATCCTCAGCCTGGCAGAATCATTCGGTCTTCGAGATATGGATCCAGGCAACGCTTCCGTCAAAGCATGTCTAGAAAGAGTTCAAAGGCTTCATTCGCTCAGCGCTGCCGCAGCGGTTCTCGCAGATTTCACCACGCCGAAAAAGTACACTCTCGAGTGTCTCATATTTTACACGACAGGTCTCCGAAGTAACGACGGTTTCATGAAGGTGTGGCTCATGATCGGTCTGATCCTGCGTCTCTCATTGCGTATGGGCTATCATCGGGACCCTAGATTTTATCCCAGCATCTCTGCCTTTGACGGCGAAATGAGGCGCCGCGTGTGGACCACCGTCAGCATGATCGATATCTTGATTTCGTTCCAGCTCGGACTGCCGTCCATGGTGAGGACGATTACTACTGACACGGAGCCACCGCGGAACCTCCTGGACCGCGACTTCAACCCATGGACCAAAGTACTGCCACCTGGAAGGAGCGTCGACGAGCTGACACCAGCATCTTATGCTCGCACCAAAGTGGGTATAGTCCGAATATTTGGTCAGGCCGCGGAACTCGGCCATTCAACCGTACCGGCAAAACTCGAGGAGGTCATGAAATTGAACGAGGATCTGGAGGTGGCGAGGAAAATTATGCCCTCGCTTCTCAAAATGCCGGAAATGAGCGAGCTCGTCACGGATGCCCCGGAACAAATCATGTGTCGCATCAATCTGGCGCTCCTCATCCTGAAGACCCGCATCATACTCCATCGAAACTTCATGCTGGCGCCACTTGAACAACTCAGCGAAGCCGAGCAACGAAGAGGCGTTGGCACAAGTACTCTGATCTGCGCAGAGTCAGCCCTATCTGTACTCTGTCTTCAACACTCTATCTACGCCGAAAGTCAGCCTGGAGGCAAGCTGTACACCGTCAAGTGGTATATGGGATCGATCAGCACGCATGACTTCCTGCTAGCCGCCATGGTCATCTGCCTCGTACTGTCCAGACAGATGAGCGCGGACAATGAGCTTCGCAACGCCGGCAGCGAATTGTTTTGCCCTCGCAGACAAGCTATGATTGACGCTCTGGAGAAAAGCCAAAAGATTTGGGAACAGGGCCCTACAGCACCATGCGTAGTCATCGGATCCCGAATGCAGCCCGGTCCCGAACCAACGTCAATCAATTCCTCACAGGCAAAACTAAACAGTGAAACCGAGCAAGCAAGCAAAGCAATGGCTGTGATGCTGGATCGAGTAAGGAAACATTTCGCTGGTCGAATGGGAGGTGATGGAGCTTGTGGTGTATCAACCCCTACCACGCAGGCGACTGAACCAGCTAAAGCCTCTCATGCCGTGAATGTACCCTTCCATGGAGTGGTCTCAAACGTCGCGTGGTCCGAGAACATGCTCGATCAGCGTCCAGCTGGCGACACTGCTTTAAACAACATCTATTCTCACTCCACACAGCACGTGCCACCGACGAACGAAACACTAAACGGAAGCACGATGCCCGACCAAGTGATCGCAGACATAGATTTCTCTACCATCGGTGACATGATCGACGGACCCATGCCGATGGACTGGGACGTATGGGACGACCAGATCATGCAGCAGAACACACAGCAGAACAGCACATGGGACGACCAAGCAGACTTCGGCGCTCAAGCAAGAAGAGCAGACACCTTCAACGCTTCCCAGAATATGTCCAACTTCGTAGCGGGCAACGCTTTAGTGCCCACTGGCACGGCTCCTCTCGTAGGGCGCGGGGCATCTGACCTGCAATTCGATTGGCAGGATATGCAAGACGTCGATCTGGACATTCGAGACTACACAACGGGAGGCTTGTGGGGAGCAAGCCCACAGTGGCAGACTTGACAGGCGGATTTTCTGGACGACAGAGGCAAAATTTGGCGAGACGACTGGGGTGAAAATGTGACGGTCATGCTTTCATTCTCGTTTTGAAACCCTGAGCTCTCACCTCCCAAATCCACCGAAGCTGCCTCCGTCCCGACGGAAGAACTTGCCCAGATTCTTCAGATTATCATTCAAGCTAGCCGGCCCTCTGTCACCATCTTCAGCACCTGCTGGTGGAGGACTTGTCGTCCTGCTAGCTATGCTCGTCGAAGTGGCGCCTGGGCCACCCAAGTGCGGCGAGCCGAAGCGATCAACTCCCTGTCTCGCAGCATCCATGAGCGCTGTGCCGAAGTTGGTCGGGTCGAAGCGTGCTGGTAGCGATGGACTGGAATGAGAAGCAGCCGACTCCTTCAACGCAGCCAGGCCAGATGTGGCGGTTGATGGCTGTGCGGCAAGATTCAGGGCCGAAATCTGCGGGTTCGCGGCTGGCAGGCCTTCATTGGTTGCAGTTGCCTTGTGGACGTTGAAGAGCTCGAGCAGACTATTTTGCTCCTGGCGCCTTGTGATGCCTTTGAGTTCGAGCAGTTTGCGGAAGTTGCCTTCCGAACGGTCGCGGATGTGGATGAGGTAGGCTTGCACAAGGCCTTCCGGAGGCGATGAACGGACTTGCAGGGTTTTGAGAATCGGATCCAGTTTGGACGTTGTCTGTTGCACGCGTCTGACGAAAGCCTGATTGGGCTGGGTGCCAGGCTCGGCGTTGATGGTGAGTAGCGAATTGAAGCCTTTCTTCAGGACGTAAGAGTCGAGAAGCATTTGCTCTGCGCCAGTTTCAACAATGGGTCTGCAGGCGACGATGTTGCTGATGTATGCTGAGGTAATGGCGTCCACGAGATTGTCGCAATAGGCACGCGCGTATTGTGGTTTGTGCAAGTACCGAAGCACTTCTTTGCTGCGCTCGTTGATTCGTTGTAGTAGTACACTCACGTACCCACTCTGATCACCCACAGTCTCCATCTTGCTCCACGCGACATTCCGCATTTCCCGCCAGGCCGGGTCACAGTCAACCTCAGCGACATGCACGAGAGCTCGAACGGCAGCCGACGCTACTCCCATGAAAGCGTCCGCCGATGATTGAAGATCGACCTGATCGCGCATTTCCTCATCGATGCGTACTTTGATTTTGTCCTCCAGCTGATTGGTCGTCTGGTAGCAGTAGTCGGCGGTGTTTATGATTATAACGATCTCCTCCGTTGACGACCCTTGTCCGGCATTCCTGTCAGATAGGGAATTGAACAGCACCTGTTGAGCGTACAGATCGAGGTATTTCGCAAACGTCTTTGACAGCTCCAGCAACTTGTTGCCAGTCGAGAGTTTCGCACACTGGGCGAAAGTCATCCGGTAGTGGTGGAAAAGCTCGGTGGAAGATGGCATCACAAGCTGGCTGTGGAACTCTTCGTCGGGCTGCCGGATGGGCTGCATTCGATATCTGGGTATCAACGTTGCCAGCTGCTTGTCCTGAGACTCAACCCATATGCTCAAATAGGGCTCGAATGCCTCGGAGATTGCCTGACTGAAACCAGAACGTTTGTCGTCTGCTGACGAGGTTACAGTATCCATCGATGATCTACTTTCTCCGACAGAGAAGCGTCGTTCCAGGCTGTGTTCGAAGTCCAGGGTCTCCTGCAGGCAGGATAGCAGTAAATTGACATCAGGCGGCTGGCCGTCTGTCCGGCGCATGGATCGCTGCAGGATGCCCTTGAAGTCGTCCCTGGTGCCCTCACAGAACGAATTTGCCAGCATCTCGTTGACACGCCAGGTGGCCGGGAAGAGCGCCGCGTGCTCTGCATCGTAGGTCTTCAGCATACGGTTGAACCAGCTATATCGACGAGAGATGTTGTCCAGTGAACCAGCTTCGTCATTCCCTCTAAATACCTGTCGATATTCCCGCAATTGCGTATTGCAATACCATGTGACAAGTCTTGATCGTGCATGATCACCCAGCGCATCAATGACCATACAGGCTTCGGACAGCATGCCTCGCTTTTGCTGAACCTCGCTCCTGGCGAAAGCCAATTCAAAGTCCTCACAGACCTGCTCCAGCAATTCGCGCTGCACCTCTGCAACACTTTTTGACAGGGTCGCAATCTGATCTATGCTCCTATAACTCTTGAAATGTGCCATGAGTTGTATCACCGCCTGCAGCAGCTGTGCACATTCTCGATACTGTCTGCTCTTGCTAAGACTCAAAAGCTGTTCATAGGCAGTCGTGAGCATCTGTAGTCGCTTGAGTGCCGTCATGGACAATGTGAGGTTCTTTTTCGTGCTATCCAGCCGCTTGATGTCTGCTGTCATCTCGGTAATGGTGCGCTCTGTTTCCAAGGCTCGCGTACGCACGCCCTCAATTCTACTGAAGAGCGCCGCGAGATCCTCCTTCGCTTCCTGTATTCTCTGCACGGCATCATTGTCGGAAGCGGTCTGTGTTGCGACAAGAGCTGAGAGATCCGAGTCCAGGTCGTACTCGTACGTTCGTAATCTGCTGGAAACCGTACTGACTGTGGAGAGGGTGGACGGGTGGGAGAACAACGCGTTCAGGTGATCGATTGGGTCATAGTCCACTATGATACACCGTTAGCATGAGCTGTTGTAGGCAAGCTGGCATGTTGAGCACAGTACCTGCATCTAGGGCGTCGCGAGTGTCGCCATTTGTGGTAGTCATGGAGCTGTTGTGTTAGCTAAAGTACGAGTCAATTCCGGAAATCAGAAGAGCGATTGGACGAGGTCAGCGGTCAGTGTACGAGCGTCCATTTATCTCAGATGATAAACGTACAAGTAAAGGCGGCATACCCTTGTACCTATAGGTTCCCGGTATGGAAAGCCTGGACAAAGTTCGGCGATTGCTCGCACAGTCTCACTTCACTTCGGCTTAAACACCCCTTCCTTTGAAGTCAACCCTCACTCCTTCTTCCTTGTTGTCTTTACCATGATGGCATGGTTTCCATTAATTTTCAAAGCGATTACGAAGGCGAAGTACTACATGTGAAGCTCGTCGCCTATGAACTCAACAAATAACCACGTTTGAGGATGATGTGACTCTGGGTATTATTGCTACAGATGGATGACCGGGAATATTTCATAAAAGGTATGAATGATGAAATGGCTTGTCCACCACTTGTATCAGCACATCTCACTTCCCTTGGATCCAGTGCACAGCCTGCGAGGTATGGCAACACAACGAATGCATGAACGTCTCCGTTTTCGACGACGAGCTCGGTGATCATTATTGGTGTGAGTGCGATGAGGCAACAGAAACACTTGCCGAACTCCTTTTGGCACTGAGAAGGGGTGACAGGCCCTGGGAAGCCAGAGTTGCGCGGAGGCTAGAGATGAAGGCGCGTTTCGAGGGACTGGTTGAGAAGGCGTTTGTTTGGGAATTGTATGACCCGCAGCCGAGTGGTTTTGCTGGGGAAAGTCCGACAGTTGCTTTTGCGCCGTTGAAAGACATCGCTAAGTCATGAGAAACATTCGTCAAAAGCACTATGAGGAGTCTTGCTGTTGCACCCTTGAAGCTCCCATGTGTCCTGTACAGTCCTGTTTCATCTACAATAGGAGTGATCCATCCCGTACCGAAACTCCATAAAAACACTCCGTCCCATTTCCATCATAAGAATCGTAGCCACCGCAACTCAACCCTCAAGAAGCGTAATTCATCACGCCCTTAACAACCCAAACTTCACCATTTGCGACCTTGCTAGCAACCCGCTCCACCTCCACATCGCCCGGCTGCACGAAAGCCTTCCCATCCTTCATCTCCCACCACAGCTCGCCACCCTCCATCCTCTCCGCCTTCTCGCCCTCCTTCCATGGGCTCGCAAGAACTACATGCGCCTCCGTGAACCGCCGCAAATTACGGTGCGCGCGGTCCTCGCCGCCGCTCTTGCTGTCGTACGCCTCGGCGCCCAGCTTGGCGTAGTCCGCCGGGTCTTCCCAGGGTTTGCGCGGGAGATCGGAGAGAGCGCTGTTAGAGGGCGCTAGGACGGTGGTGTTGAGGCCTGCGGTGTTGAGGCGCGATTCGACAGTTGAGATGTCGCGAGTGAAGCTGGCGAAGATGTTGATGGCGCGCTGGGAGCCGATTACGTCGGAGAGGATTACGTCGCTGTTGGGAGAGGTCGAAGAGGGTGGGCCGTTGTTTTCTCCTCCTTTCCCACCTTCTGTGACTGGGAGTTGGATGCCGGGGTTGTTCATGATTGCCTTTTGCTGGTCGTTGCTGTGGTGCGCCGCCGTGAGAGAGAGTTTGGAGGACTGGAGGAAGGGTGGGACGAGGAGGGCGCTGCTGGTGACGACGACGGTGGAAGCGAGTATTGCCTTGAATGCTTTCATTGTGGGTGGTACATAGGTGTATTGTTTCTTCACTTGTCGGCGGAGTTGTTGTCGCAGAGCTGTGCAGCAGTCCTCCCATCTGAAGTGGTCGCTGCCCACGCGGACCCTTGAGATTGATCCAAAGGATCTCATGCGTGGTGTCGTCACGAGGCACATCATCGTTCACGTGCTTTCGTGTCGGACTTCCCGCCCTGCACAACGGCACTCTTGCCCTTGAGTTTAATCGGTGGTCACGATGGCTTTGCAGGCCAGCGGTCCATCCAAACACAATGCCATGGTCGGGATGCGAGTGCCGCATCCAAAGTCCACCAAATACAACGAGGGCGACGACGACGACTTCGCAACGCCACCTCCCAAGCGCATCAAGCGCGACATCACAGACTTCGTAACGAAGAAGGCTAGCCCTAAGAAAACAGCGCAGAAGCCGCGTAAAAACGAGATACCAGACTCGGATGCCGACAGCGATGATGAAGTTGCCCATGACGACGAGCCTGCAGGTGACAAGAGGACTGATCTAGAGACCGCCCTCCCTTTCATCCAATCCGACAAAGAGGCTATCGAAGCATACGAGGCGTCGCGAGCTGCTGGAGAGCTAGGACTGCAAGGCCGTCTGGCCGAGTCGAAGTGGGTTCGAGGAAAGAGCTCGATATACGTGGATGCATTCAATCTCGCGCTCGAGACAGTGCTGGAAGATGAAAGCCATCTGTTTGACGAGGCGGAGCGCACTGTCTTCCAGCAATGGCGAGATCTCAATTACGAGGCGCAATATCTGTACGTCCGCTTGTTCCTACGCAAGACCTCAAGTTGGCACCGTATCAATCGACTTGGATACCACAGCGACATTGCGGATTTGCCGCAAGCTGTAAGTGATTTACAGTTGATTCGAGACTCACCAAGCGCATCAACGACTATGCAAGACAACGCAGGCGAACTGGACCCACCAGACGATGTTTTCTTAGGTGAACAGTTCACATTTGCAGATCGCTCCGAAGATCGTATCAAGGATCTCGAGGAGGCATCGTCCCTACTGTTACTAGACGAGCTGAAGGTGATCGCAAAGGATGCAAAGGTCCAAGGGAAGAATAAAAAAGATCTCTTGCGCGCTTTGAGAAGGGCCAGCGGTAAACAGACAGGTCTTGGCTTCACCAGCTTGAAGCGATCAGAGACTGAGGAGAGCGTAGCATCCACAGGTTCCGGATTGGAAGAGTCGGATAGCAGAGACGCTACGCCCAGTCGAGGCGAGAATCGAGATGCGCATTTCGTGGATAAGATTCTGGTTGAGACAGGGCCTTGCATACGACTTTCTCTTCCAATCCTGAAGCTCTTTGAGCGCGTACATCTCGTCTTCTACCGCAGCACTGAATGGACTGAAAAGTCTCTCACTACCATCATCCTTGCGCGCATTGCGAGATGGAACTTTCCAGAGTACATCGTGAGCCGGAGTGGTAATATCTTCGCCTCTCGTGCACTTCTGCTAGAATTTGAGGCGTCGATTCGAACTCAGTTCCGGATAGACAATATCCTCGAGTTCAACGGCACACCCACAAACGATACACTTCAGGTGATACTAGAAATATTCGAACAAGTGCACCCTCGATGGAGGGTCCTGCTCGATGACGAGCAAAGAAAAGAAGATAGCATCTACTCCACCGGCGAGGGAGCGTATCTGCGACGCCTCTCGCCAGCTTGGGTCTACACGCGAATCATCCACAAAGCTGCGTACGTTCTCGGGAAATTTAAAGACCATAAGCGAGAGCATGAGGTCCTCTGCGAACTGCTCACGCAACGACTGTTCCACACCTCGCGTCGCGGCGACTGGTACCAGCGCAAAGCCCTCCTCGAAGAGCACTACATGCACATACACCTCCCTTCGCCAGCATCGTGCAAAGACACAGAGAGCAAGAAGAAGCACTGGAAACGGATGGCGCTGCAGACTTGCGAAACAGGACTGGAAGACCAGCTGACGCACCTCATTTACCACCACGATCTCCAGAAGCGCACCGTGAAATTGGAGAAGTCCCTCAAAGTCCCCAAACGCCACCAACACGACTTCGGACACGTGCGACTAACCAAGCCACTCGAGCGCACCTTCGCCGGAGTCCGCATTGAGCGCCCTTCGACTTCGCGACGCAATAGTGAGCAAGGAAGCAAACCCTCGTCCCGAGGTTCGAAAACCATTTGGCTGGACCCCGAGCTACAACAGCAAGCCGCCAACTCAGACCCTAAACCCGAACCCGACGCCAGTGACTTACAACCCCAGACCAAAGCTCCAGCAGCAACGGAAGGCGAATGCAGCGTCGAGGCAATGTGCCTCTCCTCCTACCGCGCCCTAGGCTGGAAAGGCTACCACAGCGAAGGCCGCCTGCTGCGCACGCTCTTCGCCTTCCTCTTCTACGACGTACTCTTCGTCTACATCCCCAACGTCTTTCAGACAGAATTTCAAACCTGTCCGCTCGACTTGCACTCGGACGCTTTCTACCCTTCACGCATGAGCGAGGTCAACGCCCGCTCGAACGACATCAGCAACGGCGAAGCGGAGGCGATTCTTGTGCGTGTATGGGAGGCGCATGCCGACAGGCGCACTTGCGTTGTGGGGCTGGATTGGTCGTATGAGTTTGAGGATTTGAGGGAAATTTGTAGGGCTTTCCCGCCTAATGCGTTGAGTACTGTTATGAAGGTTTTTGCGCAGGAGTATGGGCAGAGGGGCGGTGGAGTCCCGGATTTGTTTTTGTGGAAGACTGGTGAAGATGATGGGGGTGCTGGTGATGTTGCTGGGGATGAAAGCAAGCCGAGCCTGGCGAACGGTGTTCTCACTGCTGCTCAAGGGAACGGGCAGGTTATGTTTGCGGAGGTCAAGAGTGAGAATGATCGCTTGAGTGACACTCAGCGCATGTGGATCGATGTGCTGTCGGGTGCTGGCATTACGGTCGAGCTGTGCCATGCGGTTGCTAGCGAGGTGAGAACGCAGGGCTGAGACAGCAGCATGCATTTCTCTTAGATTCAACGAATCTGGACATGGATGTCTTGGACAAGATGAGAATGTTTGCCAGTAGAAGTGAGTCTTGAAAGAATCGTTCCAGATCGGATTGAGTACACCAGTTATTTCCCTGATACAAGCAGAACGATTCAAATTCCAGTCCGAAGATGGGCTCTCTCGCATGCAATCAGCTCGTCGGGCCTGCGCCGCAGCATCCTGAACTCTGTTGCATCCCATCGTATCCGCACATATCGCAGGTCCAATCATAGCCTCGATTCTCAATACAATACACCCATAACCACTAAGCACCAGGCAAGAAGACACATTCGAGCCCATGATTACAATCAAACCAGACCGATCAGTACCCTCGACGATCGAACGCTATCCATCATAGATGTTGCTAGTCGGAAGCCCGGAAGAGTGACCGTTCGTTCGCCTATGTGACAGGCAAGAAGGGAAGGAAGGGTTCATCCGAGGCCTCCCCTCCGAACATGTCATCGGTGCCGAGCAAATCACTTAGCGGCTCGGTCTTTAGTGGTTCGTAAGGTGTGTCCTTCTCGCCGTTCGACTTGTTGTAAGAGTTGTCGACTTGGTCGTCGCCGTCGTTCTCCTGGCGGCCGTGTTCGTGTTCGTTGTCAGCCTCTTTCGGAGCCTCAGTGTTGCTGCTCCCTCCCACTGCCGCTGTTTGGGCAATTTTGTTGCGCTTGCGAGCTGGGGTGCCCTGGACGATTGGGGCGGGAGAAGCACTGGCAGTCGCAGCCTTCCTTTTGCGACCAGCAGGCGTTCCCATGCTAACGCCATCGCCGGGGGTGTAGTTAATCAGGAGACGACCGACGCTGGTCCTGAACGAGGCAGCGGTGATAGGCTTGCCGTCTGGCTTGAAGCCTTTGGTTGCTTTGGTCCAATTGATCTAGGAACCAAGAGTCAGCTGATGTTCCGGCAGAGGTTGGACTTGACGAGGAGAAAATAGGAGGAAGACGTACACTGGCCATGATAGACTTGCGATAGTCTGCGTTCATGTGGAAGAAGCATGCCGCCAGGCGATTCTTGTCGGAGTCGGTGAGTTTGGTCCAGTCCTTTTTCATCCGGGTGATGCTGGTCTGGAACGAGGCGGCAGTGATTTCACGCCCGTTTTTTATGAAGTCTGTGGTCGCACTGTTCCAATCGATCTATGAGGGTGGGTCAGTTGCGGGAGCAAAACACATTGGGCCGAGAGTCTGGAGTGGGCAGCGAACCTTGTCCTTGGACATAGCGGACTTCTGGTCCTTGATGTTGATGAAGGCAGCGCCGAGGCGCTGCTTGTCGGAGTCGGTCATATCGCTGTAAGACATGACGGGCGGTAAAGTTAGTTCGATGCTGGGGTAAGTGAGGGTAGAGTAAGTGCAGCTCTGCTAGGAGTTTGCTGATGTGTCTCGACCTCAGTGATGTGAGTGTTTAGAGGTTCGAGGGTGGCAGGATTTGGAAGATGATAGTCGAAATGGTCGTGCAGATGACAGATGATGAGTCGCGAATCCTGCAGCACTTCCCACTACTGGCTTTCACAGATTTTCCAATCAGCGTCACGTTTGTGGGTGTGAAGCCTTGCTTAGCTGCTGAACGTTGAAGTTAAGCTGTGTGCTGGGTGGTGAATGTGATGCCTCTAACGCCGAAGAGTGAACACCAAATAGCCACTTTAGTTCAGGGTCTTCGCTTGTCAGGTCTCTAGGTGCAGTAGGTGAAGCGGATGAGAGTCGAGTGTTAAGTTTCGGGTTGGAGATCGAGAGCCATAGGTCGAGGTACGTGGGTCGAGGGTCGCTAGGGAGGATTAGGGAGGACTAGGTGTAGTCGGGTTGAATGGGAGGTGTCATCGGCGAGTAGTGTGTGCAGGCCAGGGAGACTATCAGGATGAGCAAAGACACTAGGCATGCGCACCTCTGGTGATGTCAGGTGAGCAGAATTGTAGGACTGATTGCTAAAGTGACGACGTGGATGGGCCCAGATTGGCACAGAAACACTGATCTGAGTGAACTATTGATGTTCACAAGCGACGAAAGTGATGATGTGACGTGATACTACAAATGAAATTAAACCTTTTGACATGGAAGACAGCTTTTATTCACGAGCTTGACTGTCTGCCCTTCTGGAGACTGATCAGCGCAATACATATAACACAAAATGTTCGAGATCCCGTGTTCCCTCTCACATATATTCGTCCTTCCGTTCATGTTTCATGTTTCATGACTCAAAGGCCACTTTTAGCCACGAAAGGTTCAAGTCTCTCCATCAGGTCTTCCACCTCAAGCTCTTCACCGGTCCAGAGGGAGCCGGGGCCACCAGGGACCTGCTTCGGTGGGATGAGTACGTCGCTGACGACCTGAATCACGCCGTCTTGCGCAATACCATCCTGGACAGAGACACGGCCAAATCCGTTGATTTTGATGCTGATGAAGCCACCGTACCTAGCGATGTCGACGCTAAGGCTGCGGTCCTTGAGCATGGTCGGGAGGTCGACGTGGAAGTAGCCCTTAGGCACACCCTCCTGGCTCTTGCTGTCGGCGCTATAGTACGCATCCGAGTAGAGAGTGTTGTCGGGCACAAGGTGGTACTCCAGAAGAGCCTTGAGGTACTTCTGACCGTACTTGCTGAAGAGGAAAGCGTTGATCCTAGGTCCAAGCTTCTGGAAAGCGAAGTTCGAGGGTGCAAAGAAAGTACCGCCCTTGTGGTCGGTGGTGTTGATCACGTCGAACAGACCTGTCTTGCCGAGGCCGAGCTCAAGAGTAGAGAACTCACCAGGGAGGAGGTCGATGATGGTGGCGACGTTGGGTGGCGGTAGGATGATGGAGTCGACGCCGTGGATGACACCGTTGGTACCAATGATGTTGATGGCGACAATTCTGGAGTAGAAGTTCACAGTCAATCCCCTGAGTCCGATGTGGAAAGAGAGACGCTGAGGCTTCGGCTCGCCGGCGAGGTGGTCACCCTTGAGGAGTGTTGGAACAGTGTGGGTGGACAGCACGCGGCTTGCTGGGTAGAGGTCCTCGACAACGTGGTAAGAAAGCAGAGCCTCGATAAACTCCTTGCTGGGCTTTTTGTGGTGCTCAGGGATCTTCTCGAAGGCTTTGTCGGTCGGGGCAAAGACGGTCTATGTTAGGGTTAGCTTGTGCTGTTGCATTGATTGATCACTAGGAGAACATACGTAGTTGGCCTTCGTGCTGTTGAGCTTCTTGACGAGATCTGGGTAGTCATCAAGAAGCTTGGCGAACTTGGTAGTGTACTTGCTACTGGCAATCATCTCGTACACGGTGTGATTTGGTGGTCCACCATGGTGCGGTGGGTGGTGAGGCCTATCTGGGCCGTCGTGTGGCGGACCATGGTGAGGAGGGCCATGATGAGGCGGGCCATGGTGAGGGTCATCCAAAGTCTCATCAAGAGACTCCAGTTCCGACTCAAGCCAGGACTCAGCATCAAAGGCAGTGTGCTGGACCTTGTTGCTGATATCATCAACCTTATCGAAGGCTGCATCAAGAGCAGTCCTGGACTGCTCGGCGGCCTCGTTCCAAGCATTCTTTGAAGTCTCGGTCACTCCATCGTAGTGCTTCTTGAAGCCGGAAAGGATGTCATCTTTAGTGGAGAGAGCATCCTCATACCAGACATTGCCACCACGGTGATTCTTCTCAATGGAAATATCCTGCAGGACCTCTTCGGAAGGCAGAACAAAGGCAGAGCCTACTGCGACAAACGGTAGAACACTGGAGAACTTCATGTTTGATGTTGATGGTGAGGTGAAGGGTGAGAGGGAGGTGTCGCAGGGTGTTATAGCGATGCCTAGAGGCTACAGTGATCTACGCGTCAATACACGGCAGGGTCGATCGATGACGATGACGCCTTTGCGAAAGGCGAATCCCGACTTGTTCGCTTTCAGATGCGAGCTGCATTCACCAACACCATACCATAAAGAATACATACCCAACACTTGGTGAGATTCGATGCATTTTAGACTCTTGTGGTCTAAATCGGCATTCTGCCTACACTAACACAATCTCGAGCACGGTGCAGGATACAACTCGACCGCATTCTCATTCACATCGGCGGCATGACGTCCGAATGTGGCAACATCAGCTCTCTCCTGCGCTCCACAAAAACCAAAAACAAAGGCGGGGTGAGTGAATGTGGCGGTGCTATGTTGTGATCGTCAAAACCGATGGCAAAATTATGCTATGGCGAGCTTATATTCATTATCTCTCTCCATCACCATCACACGTTCGCCATCTAGAGCCGGCTTTTCATGGTCTCACCAAAATGTCAAACGGTCAAAATCACGGCAACCGGCACTGGAGACAACGTGCATACCGCCCATGCCCCACCCCAACCCATGCCCCACACGAGACAACAAGCATGCAGTGGCTCCGCGGATGATGGCGGATCAGCCGCGTCTCAGGTCATTACACGTATTTCCTGAGTCCTGACGCGTGCTAGCTACCATTCACAATTGCACTCCCACGGATAAGGCGGTTGTTTGACTCTGCCTCACCTTCCAATGCCCATGCATGGCTTACGCATATCGCTGATCTGCTCCATCTTCACCATTGTCTTTGTCATGGCCCTACGTCAGACCGTGCCATTCCAACGGTCAAGACGTACAGACATACAGGTAATAATGTGCTAGTATAAGTACCGCATTGTTCTTTTCCGCCTTCCAAGACCTTTAGATCGACTCCTACCTTGACCTAAGCAATACCAAGCTCCTGTCTCCATTGCCGCTACGAGAAGCAGTTCATACATATCAACCATGGCAGGACTTGCAAGACACGTCGACCCGGACGAGCTCATTGCCCAGCTCCACGATCATCCTCATCAATCTCACCGAGCCCACTCTCGAAGTGCTGTCTCCCACTTGACCCCATACAGCAGCCGTTACAATGCTCAGACTGAACTATCCAAGTTCAAGATCCCTCAACAGGGCGCTCCCGGCGATGCCGTGCATGCCATGCTCAAAGACGAGCTCGACCTCGATGGACGCCCCAACCTCAATCTCGCATCTTTTGTAGGAACCTACATGGAGCGCGAGGCCGAAGCACTCATGGTCGAGAATCTGAGCAAAAACCTGTCCGACGCCGACGAGTATCCCGCCATGATGGACATGCATGCTAGGTGTATCAGCATAATTGCACACCTTTGGGGCGTTCAGAAGGGCGAGAAAGCAATCGGATCCGCTACGACCGGTAGCAGCGAAGCCATCCATCTCGGCGGTCTGGCCATGAAGCGTCGATGGCAAGAGCAGCGAACCGCGGCGGGCAAGGATACCTCGAAGCCCAACATCATCATGGGCGCCAATGCCCAGGTTGCCTTGGAGAAATTCGCCCGTTACTTTGAGGTCGAGGCCCGTATTCTGCCAGTATCAGCAGAAAGCTCTTACCGGCTCGACCCCAAGCTGGTCAAGGAGAACATTGACGAGAACACCATTGGTGTTTTCGTCATCCTCGGAAGCACTTACACCGGCCACTACGAGCCCGTCTGGGAGATCAACGATATTCTAGACGAGTACGAGAAGACGACCGGTGTTGACATCCCGATCCACGTCGACGCTGCCAGCGGTGGCTTCATCGCACCTTTCACACATGCACAGGCTGGCGGGCACAAGTGGAATTTCGAGCTGCCGAGAGTGAAGTCGATCAACACTTCAGGCCACAAGTTTGGTCTTGTCTACGCAGGCGTCGGCTGGATCATCTGGCGCGACGAGAGCTACCTTCCGAAACACCTCGTCTTCGAACTTCACTACTTGGGTGGGACTGAGGAATCCTTTACCCTCAACTTCTCTCGCCCAGGCGCTCAGGTCATCGCGCAGTATTACAATTTGATCCATCTTGGCTTTGATGGCTACCGCGGAATCATGGAAAATGCACTTGCCAATGCTCGACTATTGTCGAAAGCTCTTGAGTCGACAGGCTGGTACCGGTGCGTGAGTGACATCCACAGGCCCAAGGGTCAACTCGAGTACAAAAAGGGCGAACCAAACGAAGGAAAGGAAGGCGAAACCAGCGCGGACTACAACGCCGGACTGCCCGTCGTGGCATTCACTCTTTCCGACGACTTCAAAAAACAATATCCGCATGTCAAGCAAGTCAGCATCTCCAACCTCCTCCGTGCCAAACAATACATCATCCCCAGTAAGTGCAGGCCCAGCATCCAGACCAGACATCTTTCCAATTTTGCATTAATCAAGAAGCTAATACCATCCCCTCTCTCGCAAAGATTACCCCCTCCCACCCAAAGAAGACGGCACAGAAATTCTGCGCGTTGTCGTGCGTGAAACCATGTCCATGGACCTGCTCGACCGCCTGATCTCCGACATCTTCTCCGTGACGGAGAACGTGATGAACAGCGACGAAATCGACCTGAAAGTCTGGCAGCCGTTCCAGAACAAAAACTCGGTGGAGAAGACGCATGGTAGCACTGGGGCGCAGGCGCACGAGACGCACAAGCATAAGAGGCCGATGGCCAAAGGGGTGCATAGGACAGTTTGTTAGGTGTGATACAGACTGTGGTACGTTTTGATTGGATGGGGGGGCTTGATAGGGAGGGACTTTGTAACGATGCTATGGTTATGATGTATCATGTTTCTTGGACGGCTTGTTCTATTGAGGTGTCTGTGTTTCGATGGCCGGACGCTCTCAATAGTACTCCTATCATTCGAACACGCGGATGCAACTGGTATGAACGTACAAGAACTGCATATCTCACGATCTCCACGCCCTCAATGATACTCTAGCGACGCTCATAAACGGGTCCGGCTGGCAGCAAGACAGTCGCTTTGTGAAGAGTGGAACATGCAGTCATGCCGTCCACTACTCTCAAAGGCTCGACTCGGGCAACATAAAACTGAGCAACAATTCTGTAGAAGCGTGTTATGCACACAAGCGGTGTTTGTTTTCGATAGTGATATTACCCCAACCCTAACCCTTAACACATACTGTTTGCAAAGGTGTAACACGCTGAATTGTTACCAATTGTCTTTGATCCGCCAATACCTGTCAATTCATTTTGACTCTGAGGAGGTAGCGAGCGATTGACGACTTAGGATGTTGACTCGGCAGTCAGATATGAATTGGTCAGATCAGTTTCGGCTTGTACGACAACGTGGTCAACGTTGCATATTGCGGTGGTTTTGAGTACCATCGATTGGATCCAATATCAGTGGTATTTACTCTTCGCGAGGTTTACACACCTACGTACCTGGTGTATTCGTGGCGGTCTCGTTTCTCTGGACAGAGTAAACCACAAGTCGCTCGTGGCGGTCATGTCGGTCGCATACTGTTTGATACATCGATCATGAAGACTTGAGTGCATAACTAGATGCTCGCACGAGGTAGACAAGAGCAAGCCGATTATCACTCGCCAGGTACCTACCAAGCGCTTGCATGCTTTCACAGCAACAAGTCAGCCTACAACAGGCAAATCAAGTCTTGAACATTTCATTTCATTTCTCACATCTAATCATTCGTCCTCAAAAGCCACCGCTTTCCAAGACCCCGTCATCGTCGTCGTGAGAATCCGCCCTAGCAGCTTTTCTCGGGTCTTCCTTCGCCATGACAACCTTGGTGTCCTCCCTCTTACCCTCAGTCAAGTCGATCCCACTATCCCCGTCTCCGCCACCAAGAGCAACGGGTCCGCCTTTCTTGGCGAGCTCCTTGTCGTAGCTGCTCGGATTGATACCTAGGATCCCGCCGACATTGTTACGGTCGCCGGGGACGGAAAACTCTCGGAAAGCATAGCGCCACTCGGTGAGGTACTGGCGCACGGCTTTGCCGACTTTGTCTTTGCCGTTCTTGCTGTGGTGGCCGGTACCGGTGATTGCGTAGACGGGACGCGAAGATGACTTGTGCTCTTGCAGGCAGTCGGTCAAGTAGGAGACGGCTTCTTCGGCGTGCAACCCGTGCAGATCAACGTAGAGCTCCCTTTGGTGGCCGTCGGAAAGCTGTTTGTTGCGTTCGGCGTAAAGCACGCGAGCTGCTTCACGGTGCGCTTCGCGCATGAGAGCGTTCTCGTTTTGGCCGCGGAGCGAGAGGGCCTTGGCGCCACGGGCGTCATTGCGGTTCCAAGCTTGGGCAGCCGATTGTAGGAACTTGTTTCTGAGGCCACCGTGACGAACAGCATCAGAGCGAGCCTTGAGATACGCTCGATTGACATTCTCACCAGTTTCAAGCCAAGGCACATCTTCTGGAGGCGGGATGGAGAGAGCAGCATTGCCATTCTCGCGAGTGGAAGTGAAGCTGCGGTTGTTCTGGAGCCCACGGCGCATGGCTTCGCGAGTCTTCGGGCCGGAGGGCGCAGGCGATGGGCTCATGCGAACGACATCTGCCAACGAACTAGGTTGCGGAGCGACACTGGCATTATTGTGATGCCCGTGCCCACCTCGCTTACCATGGTGGCGCTTTCCAGGTCTGTTGGCGGCAGCGGATCCGAGTGATGGGAAGGCTTCATCGTCGTTGAAGTTTGGCTGCGACCCTGGAGTGGGAGCGCGAGATGTGTGTCTGCTTCCAGGGCGAGATCCAGGGAGCGAAGGGTTGCGTGGGCCAGTCGGAACAAAGTTCGGGAAGAGCCCTGGTGGTGCAGCAGCGAATGCTTGCTGGTTCTGCAACAATACCGCACTGATGGTCTGTGGGTCGACGAGAGGATCGGCATCTTCGTAGGGATTACTAGTCTGCGGCTGCAAAGATGGGAAGCTATCGTAGTCCTGGAGCTGGAAATTAGGCGGAATCTGTTGAGGCGTGCCAGATTCACTGTTGCTGCTGGTAAGGGAGAGATGCTGCATCATGGCCACAGGGTCGTGTGAGAATTGGCAAAGATTGCCCGCCAGACAGTTTCCTTGTAACCAGAACTTGCAGACGTGGTTTTCCAGGGAATGCGAGAATCTACAATCGGCACGAGCACAGTGTCCGGACTGAAGCCAGTAACGGCAAACGATTGGCGATTTCTGTTGACCCACAGGCGTCATCGGACGCGAAGAAGGAGACATACTCTTTCCAATCAAATAAGTCCGGTTCTGTTGATCTTGAGCCGCGATTGCCGCGGCGGTCGCATTAGGATCTTGTGCCTCCATCAGGAAATTGATTGTTTGACTAAGATCGTATCCGTTCGCCTCCAAGATGCGCTCGAGCTCCTCGTCGCTCCTGTTGTCTTGCAGGATAGAGCGGAGCATGTCATATGGGCTCATATCTGTAGTATAAGGCTGCATGTACTCTGAAGAGCCCATACCGATATCGCCGAAGCTCGTGTTGCTACTTGTCTCATCATTCACCAGCCAATCAACATTATCGCTTCCATAATCGCCATAATTTTCGGTCGTTGGTGACGAGTCGCTGAACTGGTACACGCTAAGTCGGGGAGAGTGAGGGATGGCTGGCGTGGAGATGGGAAGTCGAGGAGAAGGCCTCGGTGAAGTGAAAGGTGACGCAGTGGAGCTCATCGTTCGAGCAAGAGCAGGCGGCTGGGGTCCAAGCCCAGGAGGAGGACCCGGAGTAGCATTTCTCGGTCGTGGGGAGCCAGCGTTCGAAGGTGTACCGGTACGCTGTAGCCAGGGAGCCGGCGAGCGAGAGCGAATGACATTTGCGCCACGCATTGTCTGAGGGCTCGTTGTCTTCTCCTTTGCGCCCTTCCACCTCCACAGTGCTCCAAGCACAGCATCTTCCAGTGCTTTGCCCTTGAGCTTTGCAGGCTCGCCGCTCAGCACCTCTTCGAGCTTGTCCGTCTTCTCCTCGTCACCCAAGTCGTCATCGTCCAGCACGGGCTGGCACAGCTCGTAGATGCGGTCGGAGATCATTTTGTTTTTGTGTTGTTTTTGGTAGTGATATTATATTACTCGTGGAGCGTGAAGTCGTGAGGAGGTCGTGATGAAGGCCGGTTAGGCGTGATTGATCATAAGCGCGCGGGAAGCTATTGTGGCTGCCGTCTCGGTGCCGTGTCGCCACGCATGTGAAGAGCGGCAGCAGTGGATGCGGCTTGGGTCAGGTTGGGAGTAGGTGAGGCCGTGAGTGAGGAGCTGGATAGTAATTGGAGGTGGATGTCTTTGGACAAGTGAGTGAGGAATGCAAGATGCCCGACTTGAGTTGATGGGTGGGGACTGGGAGTGAGCGGTGACAATCGTCTGTGCTTTTGAGGGCGGGATGAGGAGGTGATCGGATAGAGGCAACGGCCTCGTAATGTGGCTCAAGCGCGGCAGGACAATTGCATGTGCTAAGGCCGTCTTTAACAATACCAACGAGAATAGACGATGTGAATTGGAGTGAAGTGAAGTACCTCCCCCCCAGCACGTGTCTGTCTAAAACACCACCCCTGCCATCGACGGCTCTACTACGACGATCCCTCCGAAGCTACGAGAGAGAGAGACGCCTACGCCTGACCTTACCCTAAGAGGGTGGCATAATCTAAGAGAGCTTAACTTCACTGCCACCTCACTTCGTGTCTTCGACGCGCTCCCACGCCGAAATGGCCACCACAGAGATCCATCCACCTGCTGCAGAACAGGTACTCAATCCAGGACTGCTATCAACGCCGACATTCACCTTCGCCAACTACCTCGCGCGATCCTTCCCAACACTCGGTCGACCCTCGAAGATCGCCAGACCAATATGCGCCGAGTACAAGGCAGGCAACTGCCCTCGAGGTGTACTATGCCACGACAGACACTACACGCCGCCCTCTGAGCGCAGTGGCATCAACAATCTTATCTGCAAGCATTACCAGAGAGGCCTGTGCAAGAAGGGCGACGCATGCGAATTCGCGCATACCTTCAATCTGCGCGACGAGCGCGAATGCAAAGAGTTTTCGCGCTTCGGTCTCTGTTCTTCAGGCGATGACTGCACATACCTTCACATCTCGCCCACGAGCGAGCTACGCAGACCAGCGTGTCCGCACTACACGCGCGGCTTCTGTCCACTGGGACCACATTGCGCGATGCGACACATCAAACATCCGAAGATCTGCCCGTATTACGTCGCAGGATTCTGCCCCAATGGACGCGCTCACCCTCCTGGCCAGGATAAAGTGGTAAGCTGCGAGCACGGGGCCCACGCCCGCTGGATCAAGGACGAAGATCTTCACCCCAGGAGGCCAGAGCCGAGGACCGAGCAGGATATCGAGCAGGAAGCGCGGGAACAGGAGCAGAGAGAGCAAGAATTTTACGAGGAGTCTGAGAGGATTTTCGAAAGAAACTCGAGAGGAGGGGATGGTGGAGGCCGTGGCGGCTTCCGAGGCAGAGGCAGAGGACGCGGTTTCAGAGGCAGACGCTTTTAAGTGATCTGTAATTTCTGGACTCTACTTGTCTGATGTTGATATTTTGAATTAGCGCGGCGTTGGAGGATCTGGTATTAAAGCACGGAATGTATCAATACCATCATTTCGATACACACGACGAATCCAAAGAGGATATAACGAAAACCGGATCATACACCAGTAGTTCGATTTGTCTTGCCATGCAGCCATCCAGGCTTACGAGATTCGCGGCGACTTATTAACATTTTAAACTTTCGAGCAGCTTTGAATAAGGTATCGGCATGAACAGCTGGCACGGCTCTTTGATGCCAGATCCACCCAAGGAAGGTCGGTAAGGTCTGAGGGACCGGCCAGCTGGCTCTACCACAAAACGCAGCGAACCCCTCCACCAGCTTAGGTTGGTCAGTGTGCAACCATCACGGGCCCCAGGTGCTGTGTCAACCAGTGTCTACCATGGTCGAGATATGACTCCCGATCTGCCCAACGCCCCCTATAGGCTCCTGGTTCCTGTAATGGACAACCGCTGACTTCCGACAGGACATCTTCGAAACTCACCTTGGCATCTTCAGATTTCACAAAACCTTCGCCGTAATGGGACATTTGTTTATTTGGGACGCCAGAAATCTTGTGCCGACGCGTTTGGTACAAGTGTTTACCGAATCCTCTCTGAATCTTTCTCCCTTTTTCCCCTCGAGCCCTCCAAACCCAAAACATCACAAACCAAACAAACCAATCAACCAATCAACCAATCAACCAATCAACCAATCAACCAATCAACCAATCAACCAATCAACCAATCAACCAATCAACCAATCAACCAATCAACCAATCAACCAATCAACCAATCAACCAAT